>Ga0310345_10002043_pt1 | contig 21022 bp, 35 predicted proteins | sample HC15DNA20500_MG_FD_204667 | JGI IMG/M metagenome (GOLD analysis project Ga0310345, IMG submission 204667) | Marine microbial communities from station ALOHA, North Pacific Subtropical Gyre - HC15-DNA-20-500_MG | ecosystem: Environmental > Aquatic > Marine > Oceanic | place: Pacific Ocean: North...
TTTAACAAGATACCAACGTACGTCTTGATCCGGCTAGGATCGCTCATGATGTACCTTAGACTCAGAGCTGCGTTCTTTATATCGCCAGCTAACTTCTTAAAATCTCCAAAAAATCCCTCAAGCAGTAGCTGCTCTTGGATTATTAGATCGCAAAAACGATCAGAGTAAGGATAAGATTCGTTAAGAGGAACAGAAAGACCCAAAACGCCAGTAACATATGAGTGCTCAAATATACGCTTCGGAAAAACATTATTCTGTATTAATTCATCTCTGACTGTTTCGCTGATGTAATCTCTTAACTCTTTTGTGGTAATCTTCATCTATGTTTTTCCTTTATCTCAGTGCCGGATCTTTTGCAGTGCTCTTAAGCTTTGGCAAAAAATCTTTCTTAAGCTTAAGAAGCCTCTCAAATTTCACTTTTTGTCTCGCATCAGTATAAAGCACTTGTGGTTTTTTATACTGACCATTTATAAGTAAATCATCAAAATTATAAAATTTTGTCTTTGCAGGTTTAGGACCGGCGCCCATTAAGAGAAAAGAAATGATAATTACTAAAAAACTAACTTTTTGCAAAGGTCACCACCCTACACGAATACTTGAATAAGTATTATGCAGAGCGACAAAAATATACACAATAAGGTTTTAACCGTGAACATTGATTCTCCTAAGAGGTACCAAGTCATGAAAGGAAACACTAAGTAAGAGATACCGAAACCGACAAACCTTATAGACCACGCTGAATCAAAGTGCGCATAGAGGTGTTTTGAACCAAAGAAACCAGATATCGATATCGGTACAGCTAACAAAATGCAGATAGTAAATGTATTTACACTTTTAAAATACTCGGAAAACTGAGCATTCACACTGACCCAAACCATTATTTGCAGAAGAGTTATTAAAATTGAACCGTAAAGCAGGTTAATCATAAATCAGTCACGCTTAACTAAATCTTCTTCTGAAAGAACAAAGACTTCACCGTCAATCAAAACATTGTAAAAATTACCGAACTCTGACACGAAAGAACTTAAGACGACGCCGATACGTTGGCGGTGGTCGGAAACTAGATCTCCCTTTTTAAATTTTCCAGTCACGTTCTTAAAATATGGGTCGCACTCTCAAGCCGGGATGAATTTGATTGAAGAATGAATTCTGAATTGGCATAAAAATCTTTTAAGTTAGATGCACCCGAGTAAGAACAAGCGCTGGTCAGCTGCTTCTTCATCAGCTCAACAATCCTCGCTACTGGTCCTTTATAGGGAATCGTTGTTGAAATCCCCTCAACGGAATTATGACTGCCCTTCCAGTCACGCTGTGCCTCTACAGAAGCCATTCCCCTATAGACTTTATATTTCTTGCCATCCGGTGCGGAAAAGACCTCTCCGGGTGATTCATCCGTACCAGCAAACATGGAACCACACATCACTAAATCAGCACCGGCAGCGATTGCTTTAGCGATGTCTCCAGTACTACGCATGCCACCATCAGCAATTATCAAGGCATCTCGATCAGTAGCAGCACAGTCTAACACGCTTTGCAAAGTCGGGACTCCGTGACCCGTCTGTACTCGAGTCGAACAGATCGATCCACCGCCGATGCCGACGCGGATGCTATCAGCTCCCCAGTCAGCTAAATCGTTAAAACCCTCAAGAGTCGCAACGTTGCCGGCCATGATGTGCACGCTATCTCCGAAAATATCTCGTAATTTCTTCAGCGCTATCTTCATTAAAGCGTGGTGACCGTGGGCGACGTCGATGCAGATCACTCGGGCGCCGGAGTCGTAGACTGCGCATGCTCTTTCTTCAAAATCTCCTGAAACTCCGACAGCGGCACCAACTCGAGAATTCTGGTTCTCGCAAGAACTAATGACTAGCTTCGCTTGTTGCCGGATTGTATTGTACCTATGAATTATCCCCAGCCCACCGGATTGACACATCGCACGTGCCATGTCATCTTCTGTTACTGTATCCATCGGAGATGAAATGAAAGGGCAGGATAAAACTTCTTTCAGGTTAGAAACATCAACAGAGAGATCGATAAACTTTCTAGAAAGAATTTTAGAGTACTTCGGAACTAGCAGAACATCATCAAATGTAATCGTTTCTCTCAAAGCTTTACCCTCTCATAATCGTCAGCGATACAGTATTTATAAACGTTATCTTGAAACATTATATCAACCACCCGTTTCAAAACTACATACCTAGATTTGATAGAAGATAACCACGGTTTTTCTTTATACAAAACATCTGTTACGTTCTTTTCATACGGACCTCTCAAGATAACTCCGACAGCGTCGATGGGAATATCATCATAAAAAGCTTCTTTCGAAACCCTTACCCTCTTTACTAAGTCTCCCTTTTTCAATCTGTGTGACCGTTCATATAATCATATATCGTGGCAGATTTACCCGTCACTGTCGCAATGTTTTTGTTAATTTGCCTGAGTCTTCTTTTATCATGGCTAAAGAAAGTTCTTGCCCAATACCGGTAAACTGTTGGTTTGTATTCTACGTTATCTTTCTTTCTCTTCTCTAAACTTGAAATCCAAGCTTCTACTTCTTCGAGAGAAGATCCTGTTAACTCTACTGGGCATTTACCCGCAACTATTAAAACTTTTTTCTTCCAAGAATCTAAATACTCATTCACTTCTTCTTAGCCTTTCTCTTCGTCCTGTTTATCTTTCTCTTTTTAAGAATCTTGATTCTGTTATCTTTACTTTTAGATTTTTCTAGCTTCTTTTTTCTTAAAGCTTGTTTCGAAATTTTATTCAAATACATCTTTTTTTTCAAGTTTGAAACTCTTGATAACAAAGTTTTACCATCCATAAAATCTAGAGCTTTCTGAAACTCAGCTGCATCATCGTCAAAAAGCTTGAAAATCTTGACACCGTCGCTAGTATCAGAAGAAATTTCAATAACGGGATAACGGTAAACAGTCGCAGAGAAATGAGGTAGTGTTAAGCAAGACTGAAAAAATTCTTGTGGTTGGTCAATGAATAAAACTTTTGGGTTAAAAAGACAGACGTATTTTTCTTTAGAGTTAGCTAAGCTAGCATCTATAGCTATTGCTTTTTTTGGTAAGCCCACTTCTGGAGCAGAGACTATTTTTCTGTTTTCTATCTTTAAAGTATCAAACAAATCACCCTGCAAAGTTTTTCTATCTTTGAAAAAGACATCTGAAACTTTTTCTTTTAGTTTAGGGTTATTCCACTTGAGGGTTTTTCGATAAACCATTATCTCTCATCGTTAATTCTTTTTGAAGAAACATAAGAAAGATAACAGACACACGCAGTGAGAAAGTTTAGAAAAGCTAATTTACCGCTAATCATCTCGTAACTGACAACGCACATTATGATGTTAAGGAAAGATAGCGGTAACATTAGTTTCTGTAGTAGCTTCACTTTTTGCTCGTTCTAGTGTTCCTTCTTCTAGTCGTCTTGGGTTTCTTCACAACGGTGTCTTCCGTCTTAGTCTTCTTAGTCGACTTTCTTCTCGTAGTTTTAGCAACCGGTTTCTTCGGTTCCTCCGGTGGTTCAGTTGCCGCGGGCTCTTCGACTTGGAAATATTTCGTAGTCGGTGGAATCATTTTCTTCGACTCGCAATAAACCCTTAGCTCTTCATCTGAGTTTATTTTCTGAGTTTCAAAAAATACTTCTAGATTAATTTTCGCTCTCGCAACATACCACTCAAAACTTATCATAATCGCTCCTAAATCATGGACTCTTCTTCTAAATAGGAGGCAATGCAATCTTGAAACCTAGGATCAGCTGCGATTCTATCGATATCGCTACCGTCCATGTCATAAAGCTCGCAAACGTTAACCGCAAACTTCTTCATCGCTTCAATCAAGATGTTTCTTGCGGCAGAATGTTTCATCTTAAAACCGATTGCGGTCATCTCTTCGGCAATCTCTTTGTAACTTCTTCCGCCGGATTTGACAACAGTCGAATACCCAGTTTCAGATCGATACCCTTTTGGCATACTCATTTTGAATCCTTTTTAATTTTATTCAATTCACTATTAGAAATTTTAAAATTATCAGTATCATCAGGCGTGCTTTCACCGATGCCGAACCTCAAGCGAATGATGTTTTCTTCGCGACAGGTCAAGCTTGTTAAAGCTTTTCTCATAACACCTTTGATTTTAACAGAGTCTAGCAGATCTTCAACGTTAGGGCTACGGTTATCAGCTACCACTTCAGCAATCTTTCTACCGCTACCGCCAGACCGATCTTTAATGTTAGCATCTAAAGATGTCTGCGATGAACACTTTATCATAGACATCAGGGTTGAAGGGGGGATTCCCAAAGCTACTGACACTTCTTCGTAGCTTGGCTTTTGGCCGAACTCGTCTTCGTACTCTTTGATCATCACGTTCATCTTATAAAGAAGATTGCGAGTGTGAGCCGGAAGCTTGATATCTGATGCTTGGCTTGCGACGTGAGTCCTCACGGATTGCTTGATCCACCAATAAGCATAAGTGCTAAACTTAAAACCCCTTCGCCAGTCAAACCGATCAACAGCTTTGATAAGTCCCATATTGGACTCTTGGATAAGATCTTCCAGCGAACAACCCTTACTTTGATACTTTTTAGCCACAGATATAGCTAACCGCAAGTTTGACTGGATCATCCTATCTTTCGCGTGGCGATCACCGGATTCAATTTTTTTGGCTAACTCGACTTCTTCTTCTCTGGTTAACAGCGGATAGCGGCCGACCCTCGTGAAATATGTTTGTAATGCTTCTGACATGATACTCCTTTTACTTATTTAATCTTAACACAAAATAAAGAAAATTGCACTACCTTGAGGTAAATTTTTCATGAATATTTTTTCGTTTAGCTCTCATATTTTGCTCTCTTTGAACGTAACATATTTCTTTCTCAATGTTTGCGACTGATTTATCGTCGCGTCTCGTACGCGCTAACCTTAGGTTTTTATTCAACCTGTCGCTTAAATTTCTAATATCGTCATCATTTTTATAATGAAGCTCTCCTGGATTAACGTTGATGATCACAATCGGTAATTCCCTTTTCCTGTTGTCTCTTTTCCTGTTGTCTCTCTTATTCACTTAGTCTCTCCTGATCCGAAATTACTGCAGCACACCCAACCGACAGTAGATTTAAAGCAGCACTTGTAGCATTATCTAACGCTGAAACTGAAACCTTTAAAGGATCGATTATTCCGTTTTTTACTAAATTCACTATTTTGCCCGTATTAGCATCATACCCCATTTGTTCTTTCGAAGATTTCATTTTTTCAATAATCACTTCTGGCACGTCGCCAGAATTTTTAGCTATCTGGTAAACGGGCATCTTTAAAGCAATCGACAATATCGAAGATCCTACAGAGTTTTTCTTTGAAAGAAAATTAGCTGCTCGTAAAAGTGAAGATCCTCCTCCGGGTATTATACCGTCAGATAGCGCGACTTTTGTCGCATTGACAGCATCGTCAACTCGATCTCTTCTTTCGTTTACTTCGCTCTCTGTTGATCCACCGACATAAATTACTGCAACACCACTTGTCATTCTCCTCTTTCTTCTTTCTAAGACTTTTTTCTCGTCCAAAGAAACATTCGGTTCTTCCATTCTTGATGTTATTGACAAAAGCCTCTTGTTGATAATATCAACGTGAGACGGACAATCAACGAATACGCTTTGGTCTTTATAAGCTTTAAAAGTTTTACACGTACCCAGCTCTGATATCAGATCCATGTTCTTCCACTCTGTAACTGGAGCGTGAACAACTGAAGTTCCTAAAACAGCAGCTAAATCTTCTAGAGCGTTCTCTCGAGCAACTCCAAATTCCGGAGGCCGGATAACACAACAATTCAAGTTTCCTTTAGACTTGTTCAGGATCAAACCCTGAAGCGCATCACTGACCACATCGTCCGCGATGATGACTAACGGTTTATTAGATTTAACTGAAGACTCTAAAAGAGAAACTATATCTTTAAGATTACTAATTTTTTGGTTTGTTAACAGTATTAGCGGATTCTTAAAATCAACTGACTGCTTCTCTTGGTTGTTTACGAAATACGGAGAAATAAAGCCCCTATCAACTTGGTACCCATCAACCAAGCTTAGCTCAGTCTTGTATCCACGAGAATTCTCCACAGAAACATAACCGTGATGACCGACTTGAGATACTGCTTCAGCAATTATCTCTCCTAGCTGGCTTTCACCGTTCGCCGAAATTGTTGCTACGTATTGCAACTCTTTTTTGCCGCTAACTTCTGTTGAGACACTTTTCAAATACTCCACAGCTTCTTCTTTAGACGAAAGCAACGAATCCCTTAGGTCTCGAATATTTCCACCAGCTGACAGGTACTTGCTTCCCTGTTGAAATATCGCTTGAGCTAAAACGGTTGACGTTGTCGTTCCGTCACCGGTCTCTTCAGCAGTTTGACGAGCGGCTTCTTTAACGACTTGAGCGCCTAAGTTCTCAAACCTGTCAACTAAATTAATAGCTTCAGCCACTGTCACGCCATCTTTTGTCAGTATCGGTGGTGCCGATTCGATTTCAATCAAGACGTTCTGACCCCGGGGTCCCATCGTGATCTTTACCGCTTCGGCTAGTTGATTGACTCCGGAAAGCAAGCTGTTTCTTAGCTCTTCTGAATACTTTAATATTCTCTTTTCCATCTTAGCCCTTTAAAATTCCAGGCTTGTTCATAGATTCTAAAACGTAGCTTGGGACATTCTCGATGTGCCTCCTAACTCCGGAAATTGAATCTTCAGCAATAATCAAATCTCCGAACTTGAAAGCAACTTCTTGAGCCGAGATTACCCCCTGATTTCTTAACTGTGCTTGAACATTGTCACTTAACAATAACTTCATCTCTGAATCCTCTCAAAGGTATCAACATATTTTTTCCAAGACTTTTGATTAACCATACTATTAAAATTCAAACTTGAAAATATCTCTCTCACTTCTTCGAAATTAGATTTTTTTTCACTTAAAAAAGTGTTTTCTAAATCGGGTGAGCTTCTAAAACTTATAAGCTCTTTATTTCTTTCGTATATCTTTTTGTGATTTAAATCTTTCTCTAAAAACTCTTTGAGCTGTTGGGGATTTTCAGCTAGCTTAGCAGCTGTCTTGTCACCGACACGGGGGATGCCTGGGATATTATCAGAGCTGTCTCCCCGTAAAGCTTTCCAGGTCAAGTAATCATACTCTGGAGGTTGACGAAATTTCTTAGAAATCGGATTATACAGCACACAGCAATCGTGATCTTGAAGAAGCTGGATGAAATCAGTATCTGAAGATATTATAACGCACTCATCGTTTTTGTGCTGACCCAAAACTAAACACGCGATCAAATCATCAGCTTCAACTTCTTTGTTTTGACAAGCGATAATCGGAAAATGATTTCTCACAATTTCTTCTATCATCTTTTTTTGAGAAGAAAAAGATTCATCAAAATCTTTAATCCTGTTTCCCTTATACTCTGGGAATATCTCAAGCCGATCAGATGGCCGGCCGTCTCTGACGAAATAGCAGATGTCGGGATCAAACTTCTCAATCAACGGACGAAGGCTTCTGAAGAAAGAATACACAATCGCCGCATCTCCCTCTCGAGAAAATTTGGCAGAATATCTTGCTCTGTAAATTAAATTACTAGCGTCTAAAAGAAGTACTTTTTTCAAAACTCTATCCGGCAGCTGGTTGCGAAATTACGTTATAAACTGTTTGGCATTCATCGATCATCCCATTCACGGCTGACATCACATGCTCGTGTAGCTCTATCCTAAGCTCATCTATAGAATGAAACATCTTGCACTTGTCATCAGAAAATTTTATCTTCTTGGGAACAACGTGATCTCCCTCATATTGGTATGCTTCGAGAATAAACTCAGTTTTTGGTCCATCAGATATGGTTTCTCTAATTGTCTTTTCTAAAATCCTAGCTGGGAAGATAGTGCCAGATTTATTAAAAAACAAAAAAACGTAATCACCAACCTTAAAATTGTTAACCGTTTCCAACTATTTTCTCCAGCTTAAAAGAGTATTGTTTTTCTTTCCTACCCCAGCTTGTAATTCTCTCTAAGGCTTTTTTCTTTTGATAGGGTGGATTTTTTTTGTTTTTTAAAATCTCATTCGCTCTATCGATAATTTCTTGATTTTTATCGATAATTCCACCGTAGAGAGGAGTGCACTTTTTCATTGCAACGGACTTCTTCATCCTTGACTTACCGCGAGAACCGGAGGCTGGAGGATGGAAATCTTCTGTCGTTAATCCCTTGAAGTAAAGCACTGCAGCTTCTTCAAAATCTCTATCGACAAGCATATACAAGAAATCTAGCGACCCCTTTTTTGCCAGGGTAGCATAATCGCATTGAAGAGCCCAGACTTTCCCGCCGTGAGGAGAAGTCAGTTTACACTCAAGTTCTGTATCTAACTCTCCTATGACAATATCAGGCTGGCCGGAGCGACCATCGTTGACTACACCATCAAAGACGAAAGAGAGTTCTTTAGAAAACTCTCTTTCTTGAATAGAAGACATCAAAATGTTTCTTCTACCGATATCTGACTTGATATCTAACCCCTCAGATTGGTACAGGGCAGAAAGTTTTTGATTAAAACCGTGCATCTTGTTCAGAGCGCGGCCGGCCATGTCTCTCGTAATGTATGCTTCACTCATATATATATTATACAACAAGCTGAAGTTAATTACACGATTTAATGTAGATTTTGTTTCACTTTTTCAGATATCTCTTTTCCCTTAGACTGAGCTACAGACAGCGGTTCTAAGTCTAAGGCTAGCCTGACTTTATCAAAATCAACTAGCGAAAGCTTTTTTTTCAGTATCGCCATATCAGCGTATTGATGTAGCTCCATATCGAAAATGGGTAGAGGGTTACCATCATCACCCGGCTCACACTCTCCAGTGTCTTGGCTTTCAAAAACAAAAAGTATGGCCGGCATCAGCTCCCCGGGAGGAACCTGAACAAACGGTATGTGGGAAGTTAAGCCGTTTGAATCTTCTTCATAACAAATTTCTGGTATCCACTGTTTCATTAAAAATCCTTAAAATGATAATAGTGATTATAAAAGGAATTATAGACCTGTAATTTTTTTGTATGAGTTTTCCATCTTGGCTGCTATAGCTGCAGCTTCACCGCCAGCATTTTTGAGTTCTTTTAGATCTTCTAAGCTTTCGAACGGACCGATAATAACTTCTAACATTTCGGATATATCAGATTTTATATCTTTAAGAATTCTATCACCGTCAGTTTGTAAGTTAGCTTTCAAAGAAACAAACAGGGATTCTTCTAAAGCTTCGATGTAATCCTTATCAGTAGCTTTGTCACCGAGTTTTTTTATCGATGGCATCTCTCTTACTTTTGACAAAATAAGCGGCACTTTTGTTTTCGCTTCCTCGCCAGATTCTTTTGATTCTTTTTCTTTTTCAAACGCACTCATCAATTCATTTTGAGATTTTTCAAATTCTGATTTAAACTGTTTTATATAATTTCCAAGATCTACGCCGGCTGATGAGGCATCAGCTACTGATTTTTCTAATGCTGGATAATCTTGAGCTTGCATCATTCTAACTAAAGCGTTAATTCTATCAGGAACTCCCTCTTCTTCGATGCTGGCTAATATTGCTTCTTTCTCTTTAACCCACTTAGAAAAATCAGATTGTATTGCTTCCACATCTACTCCGGCTTTTTCCATCGACTGGGATACTTCAGCTTCTACGTCGGGACTTTCGCCTTCCGCTTCTAAAAGCTGCCCAACAATATATGATTCACCGAAGAATATCCTCTTCAAATCTTTTAACGCACCGAGAATAGGACCGTCATCAGGTTTTGTTGGCCCGCTTGGTCCTTCTCCTGCCATTGCTTTTCTTTGTTCTCTAAAAACATCATTCACAAATTTTGCAGCACCCACGCCTTGTGACACGGCCTGGGCAGCGATAAAACCAGCTGGATTTGCTAAGAAAAAAAGAAGTTTTGCTTCTCCCAGCCCTTTATCAACTCGATCCATTATTGGACCATACTCTTTTTTATAATTTTCTCTAGACTGTTGATATGCTTTAAGCAATCTAGCTTTCTTAGTCGTACTAAAAGTAAATGTCATTCTTAAATTATATAAAACGCCTGAGCCTACATCCTTCAAGGCAATCTTAGCAACATCAAAAATATCCTTAAGCGGTTGCACAAAATACTCGAATGCTTGATCAGACGACAAATATATACCGAACTGAGCGTCTTCTTTCAGGATATCCCTTCGGCCTTTGACAGACTCTTCGATGAAAATTTTAGCATATTTTTCTTTAATCATCATTTTCCTCTAGCTTAAGTAAAACACCAGTCTTCTTAAGGTAAATATCAATCATCTTTACTTCAAATTCATTCAGCGACTGTTTTTTAGTCTTTGGGTCTCGAGTACTAAAATTTTTTCTCATTGAAGATGGCAGTGATCTTAGCATAATCTTCTTAAAATCCATCCAACCATCATCACTACCCAGAATTCTAGCAGCTGTACTTAAATAATTGTTATACTTTTTCATTTAAGCATAAAGAAAACTCAAGTTTTCAAACTATTTCTGAATCTTTTGAACTGCACGCAACTGCATCCTGAGATATTTTAACAAACCATTATGATGGGACCGGGCTGCGGACCCCATAGAGCAAGAATCCCTTGTCTCTTTAGCGTCGTCAATTCTTCTAATAATATCATTTAAGCTTTTAGTTGATCCAAATGGAACTAACTGACCATTCGTACACCGGTGTTTTTCTTGGCTGTTTTCTTTAACAATTAAAAATTCGTTGTCTTTTTTAGCAACTTCACCGACGACTATCGGCGAGGAACCCGCGGTATGAACTGGTACTTTTTTGATTCCGGTATCAGCTTTTTTGCTTTTTTCTATCTTACCCTTGATCTCAGACGGAGTGGGAGCATCTTCGACGTCACCAGCCTTGTTCATGATTGTCGCAAAACCTGATAGCATTGAAAGCAAGTGCATCTTTTCATCATCTGTCAAGTTCTCAAAATATTTCATCAAACCCTGCTTGACGTCATCATCTTTTGCGCTAGCGCCTGACCTAACGAAGTTAAGCTGATCTATGATGTCTTGAAATTCGACATTTTTCGGAAACGTATCTGGAACATCGTAGGAAAATTTATCTTCTTCAGATTCTTCATCCCCCTTTACGAGACCTATATCGCCACTCTCTTCTTCCTCTTCTTCAGCTTCTTCATCCACTTCACCTTCGGATTTTTTAGAAGCTTTTTTTCGAATACCAAGATCGTCAATCTTGGAAGAAACATTCGTCTGCTTAAGCTTTTCACTTTGGGTCGGATCAACGGGAGATTCAAAAGATTCATTAATCTTTTTCAATGATGCTTTCACGGCTGAAAGTAAGAGTTCTTCACTTATCATCTGAGTGCTCCTTAACGGAAAATTCCATTATATAAGTATCTTCTTCGTACCTAAAACAATTAACTTTTGATATTTGTTCTCTGCTAATATTAAAAAGCTCAATCGAATCGCAAGCTATCGCGATATTTTTATCTAACAAAATCTTGCTTAAATCGTTAATCGCAAAAGAAATCGATATTTTTTCTAGCGAAGATAAGCAATCAGAAAACGAAAAACTCTCTAGCTGACACTCGTAATTAACATTTTCGCTACGCAAAAAAATCAGCGTTGGTTTAGATAACGGTTTCAGCCGATCTTTTAAAGAATCTGAAATAATTTCATTCTGCGGATTACTTAAAATCCTGTTAAATTCTTTCTCAACAAAGTTACTCACGGTCAAAACTCTCTGTGACGTCATAGTATATATTGTCTATTTCTTTGAAGAAATTAGCAAAATGATTTCCACCCAGAAGCTTGTGAGGTACTTCTAAAGATACTGTAGACTTATCAGAATCAAAGCTAAGGGAAACATTAACGCCTTGCTGTTCTTCTAAATCCATGATGTAGCTGCAAAACGATCGCATCGAAGATCTGCAGGGTAACGAAAAATCTTTAGCTGATTTATCTCCGACATCTTCCCAAGACGAAACACCAGAAACTTTACATGGCGTATCAAAATTTTCTCTCAATCTGCCCAAACCGTAAATTCCGTGATTTCTTTGGTTGGTACTATCCCTTTCGAGGTATTCTCTCATGAGACGTTTTAACTTCATCTTAGCCCGACTTTTTCAGCTTGTTTCTGAAAGCTTTCTGACTCATCGATAGAAGCGTATGTTATATCCATTTTCTCGTCAGTTGACTTCTTGTTCCAAGCATCTTTTGCAGCTTTCAAAAAATCCACACTCGCAAAAAATTCTTTCTGGTATTTTTCTGAGCTAGAACTAATGAACGATTTCGCTTTTTTAACTAAGTCATCCATCTCTTGGAGATTCATATCCGGAAACTCTCTGTTCAGTTTCATCCTGATCTTGCGATGGCTTTGAGGAGAAAGACCGACAGTTTGGCTAAATACCATGTTTTCGATCTGCGGTGGAAAATCTAAAGCAGCCATCTCTTTCTTCACCTCTCTGTCCCTTTGAACTTTGACGGGCTTAATGGCTGGTTCTAAAAATCCCATATTCAAGAAACTTAAAAAAGCGGGATTTGTCAAAGTATAACTAGATTTTCTCAGTGCTTCAGCTTCATCTGACTTAATTGATTTAGTTGCTTCTAAAGCTCCGACCCAAATGTCCCGAGCGAAATTTTTAACCTGATCTAGCTGATCCTTATCAAACATCTGAAGCGCCGCCATTTTCTTACCAGCTCGGCCGAGCCACTGCTTAGCACCAGACTCTCCAGAAACCCCTGGCATCAAACCAGTTTTTACAAGATCATCTAAAGAAGCTTCACCGGAAGATTTTGAAGGTTGAAACTTTTCAGGTTCTTCGTCTGGTTCTTCTTCGATTGAATACCCAGATCTAAACTCTTCAGGCATGTCGCTATCGTCGGGATACTCGGAATCGTCATCATCATAAACAGACTCTGTGACTCTCTTTGTTTCAGTAACAGCACCCAAAAATTCTTTTATCTTTGAATACGCGGTTGTTATCTCATCAGATGACATTAGCTCGCTCAAAGCTTTCACAGCAGCGGAAAGCTGTGACGGAGTCTTGGGAACATAATCATCATCTTCAACAGGCGGACGGGAAACAATTGAATTAAGACTCGCTTGTTCATCGGGCTGTAAGGGTAATTCGGGTGGAATGGTTGTTTGAAAATCATCACCCTTTTTTGATTTATCGCTTGAAGTTTCGAAAAGAATCTGACCAACCGCTTTTTTTATTTTTTCATAATTCATAAAACACCTCATAGATAACTATTGACAACGGCCTAGACAATGCCTCATTCAGCTATTTTACTAGCAATATATCCAGAACCCAAAGCCGCAAGAGCTCCCAATACAAAACCACCAACAAACCACCACTCGGTAGCGATGTTCTTCTTCTCTAGCTGTTTGACTGATAAGTCAATTTGTTTCCTTAAGAACTCGTTCTGTGACTTGTAGACTGAAATCTCGAAATCATTAGCTATCTTTAATTTCTCAACCGCGAAGTTACAGTTAGCTTTTTGGATATCTCTTTCTTCTTGCAGCTTAAGCTTACAGATCTCTTCAGCGGTATTTAATCTTAGCAACATTTCGGCGACAGCTTCTTGGTTCAAAAGAGTTCCGCTAAACGGAACAGTTTCACCCTCGACAACAGTCTTCATCGCAGCTTCTTGAGCTAAAGCTGGATTAACCAAAATCAAAGCAGATAACATTACACAGATTATTTTTGTCATGGAGAGATAATATTTTTTTTCAAAAAAAAGTTTAAATATCTTAGCTTATTTAACGTCGTCGAGATTTTTAACGCCCAAAGCAACAGATAAATTTGATGTAGCATTAGATATATTACCGGTTCTTAAACAATATTCAATTTTTTTTCTGTGGTATTCAAGGATTGAACCCTTTTTTTCTTCGTATATTTTTCTAATTTTTTCCACTTCTAATTCGTGGTTCTCAGCTGCAGCCGCGGTTTTTTCTTTGCGAGTAGCATTAGACTTAATAACTTTGTCTAAAGCATTGTTACCCGCCCTTGTTGATTTATCTATTAGCTCTCCAGAATCGTCTTTCCTGAAAATCAGCAACGTTCCCAAGATCGTGACAACAACACCGAGAAAAAACTTCCAAGTCTTCTTTAGAAATTCCATCAATTCTCCTTATCAACAGCGGATTTACCGTGTTTCCACTGCACTGCTAAATCAACTAAAGCTTGCGAACCCACGTACACCAAAGTTACAGCAACCCAGTCGGTACTAGTAACAACACCGATTACGCAGAGAACAGTAGCAGTTAACCACGCCAAAAATTTTCTAGAAATAAAACGTTCTAAATGCTTGTCAGCGAACCCTTTTACAACTTCAACCATTTCAATCACCTCTAAAATAAATATTCAAGAGGGAAAGAATTAATCTTTGCTAGACCACGGAGATGAATCTTTTATCTGATCAAAGATATCTATAGACTCAACGTTAGTTATCTTCTTAAGATCTTTATCCCGCTTTTCCTGCTTCATTTTTTTAACTAGGTTTTCTATGTACGGATCTTTGTCTACCAAGCTGGTGACTAAACCGGCGATGATCTCCTGCATGGAGAGCTTATTCTGAAACGATAGTATTCTGAACTCTGTGTGTACGCTTTCGGGAAGATTGATATGGACAGATTTCCTGTTCAAACACCACCACCACCAGCGCCCTGAGCACCAACAGCGATCGGGGCAACAATCTCAGTTTCGGTTTCTTCTTTTTCCGTTTCGGTCCGGTGATCGATATTGTGCCTTGTCTTCATTAAATCTAAAAACTTCGATTCTATTTCTTCATCATATTTGGATAACAAGTAATCTCTAGCTTTCGACAATACGATCTGTTCGATGTCTAGCAAAACATCGGCGTTTTTTATGATCCTCGCGGTCTCGGCAGCAAACAAGTCGACGTCTAGCTGAGCTCCTTCTGCTTCAGCTAATAAGACTTTTCTAAGTGAAAAAGATTCTTCTTGAACTTTCGCGCTCTTCAAAGCGTCAGTCTCAATATCGATAAACAAGGCATTTAACGAGTTATCTAAGCTTTTTGAAAACTCAATCTCATCATCTTTTGTAACTTCAACTTCCTCTTCTTCTTCTTCCTCTTCTTCGTCTCCGCCTTCTTCACCTTCACCCTCTTCTCCGCCTTCTTCTGCGAATGGATCTTCTTCGCCGCCTTCATCACCACCCTCTTCGGCAAAGGGATCATCTTCTTCTTCTTCGACTAACATCCGGCTGCTTTTTTTAAACCCAGCTGCTAACTCTAAAAACTCTTTAATATCGTCACGGTTCATCTTAATCTCCCTAACCTGCCCTTAACATAGATTCAACTTTTTTGATCCGCTCTTCGATCCTTGTCCACTTAAGCTCTTTCATCATCGCGTAAATATAAGATTTCTTGTTATCTAGATAATCCTTGTAATAAGCGTGTTCCCAACAATCTACAACAACGATGGGGTAACTGCCGATCGGAACATTTTTACTGTGAAGATCTATTATGACATTCATGTACCTCCTAAGCAGAAAGTTATAAACAGTAACTACCCAACCGTTTCTAGAACTGAGGGCACACGCTATGAAATCCTTTTGCCACTCATCGAATGAACCAAAATCTCTCTCTAGCCTCATGAACGCGATTGAATCCATGTTAATAACTGAATTCTGATCACCGATATTCTCGAAATAATAAGCGTGAAGAAAAGAAGCGTTCAAGTTGTACACTTCGTCTTCCTTAAGAGAACGCAGTTTAGAGTTGTTGATGTCAGCCAACTCTCTTTCGGCTGTGTCTAAGAAAGCGGAGACTTCATTTAACTTTTTTACGTGATCTTCAAGAATCTTCTGATGTGAATCTTTTGTCTTTTGGCTTAGAAGCTCAGTGTTCAACTCATAAACTTTTGCTTGAGTCACGTACGCTTCGTTCAAATCACCCTTTATCGATCGTTTGATCTCTTTTAAGACTTGCTTCTCTATTAAATCAGTCATCAGTCAACCTCGTATTCTTTTTCAAACTCATCTTTACCAATGGTTATAACATCACTTGTCGGGGGCGGATCTTTTTCTAGACCCTCTCCCTCGGGTTCTTGGCCGGCAATCACTTTGTTCGGTGTCACAATGTCAGTAACTCTAGGAGCGTCTGGTGTTCGTAACACAATCGACAAATTTCCGTTATCTTGCTGAACTTTTTTTATAGTATATTCAAACCCGCTTTTCTTGTGCCTTACTTTTAGATCCGGCTCTAAAACAACATTTCCATGCTTATCATGCGTTTTAGTTTCATTCAGAAGATAGAAAGTATTTAATCGATCTTCGTACTCTTTCAGCAACAAAGCTTTCAAAAACGATTCTGGCTTACTCATCGAGATCCTCCGTTATCTATTAAGTATCTCCTGCACCTTACTCCTGACTCTTCTAAAATTTTTAGCCCTGATAAATCCCTGTACTCTTCTGTGTAAACAATTTCAGAAATACCCGAATTAACAATTGCTTTTGCACACATCTTGCAAGGACTTAGAGTTAGGTACATAACTTTTTCTTTCGGATTATTGTAATCTAATTTCAGCAAAGCGTTTATTTCTGCGTGAATAAAACCAGATTCACCGGGTGTCTCCGAATCTACTTCGTTAGGTCCACCCGAGTAATTTCCGTTATAACCAACTGACAGGACTTGGGTGTTATCCGATGTTACTACTATTGCTCCAACCTGATATCTTGGATCATAAGATCTTTCGGAAATAGAAATAGCAACATCTGCCCAGACACTATCCCATGATGGGCGATGATCTGTGATCATTAATCAATCTCTTAACAAACCAGCATTCTTTTGCCAAGTTTCATAAAGCTTATTAGAAATATAAAATTTTTCATTGAGTTTTTTATGGACGAATTTATTGATCTCGTTTTGAGTTATTTTTTTCCGTCTGTTTTCATTAGATTGCGACAGCACTTGCGCCGCTAACTGCGGAATCATCTTTTGCAATGAGTCAAAATTTTTCTTTGCAAACCTTTTAGACTTTATCAGTATCTCTTCGTTGTCAGCTCTCCAGCTCTTCACAGCTTTAGAGACAGCTCTCTGAACAGATTTTTTGCCCTTGTCTATTCCGGTGAAGACAGCATCTTTCAAGGCTTGGTTTCTCTTTTTAGCTTGCAATGTCTTTTGACTTGACGCTGATAACGAAGCTTCCCAATCATCCAAAGCTTTACCGACTGCATCTTTCGGGGTCATCGGTTTTGAAGCCGCAGCGGCAGCTGCTGCAGCGATCTCTTTAGCTGGATCAGCTTCAGCTTCGGGATCGCCGCCCTCTTCGGGAGCCATTCCGCCGGCTGCGACTGTGGGTTCATCAGCTGTTATATCTGCAATTGCATCTGGAGCTACCTGCGCATCTTCAGCTGTGTCTGCCGCAGCTTCTGCTTGATCAGCACCACCTTTTAATTGTTTTAAGTTCAAAGATAAAATATCGTCAGCAATTTCTTCTCCTGGCAGAGAACCGATATCTTCAGCTCCTGGTATGGGGGGAAATTTTTCTTTCGCTAGAATACCAGTAAGTTTAGCCATGAACCCAGACGGCTTTACTGATTTGAAAGCTTTGCTAACTCCAGCCCTCACCTGGTCTGCTCCGATACCGTGTTTTTCTTGTTCTAAACTGTTGAGCACCATTTCTTCATCGATATCTTTGCCCTCGAGGTTAGCGATTATTAACTCCAAAGCCGTAGCCGTTGAATCAATTGCTACGTTAACTTTATTCTGCAGATCCATGACTGCAGCTAAGGCTCGGTGAACGCTTACTTTTTTACCGAAAAAACCCTTGACCTTATCAACGACTCCCTCAGGATCCGCAAGGTCTAGGGAGGTAACTAAAGAATCGGCTTTCATAAGAGATTTCTTTATAGATTCGAAATATTGGCCCAAAGCTGGTAAACTAAACTGCTTTGCTACCGCCATACTTCCCTCAATGCCCTTCAGACTTTGTTTCACAGCTGTTCTTAATTTTTGAACATCTTTATCATCTAACGCTTCGTTCAATATTCCTGATATAGAATGATTTGCGATAGCGTTCTCAGCGACTACAGAATCACTTGATATTTTCAACGCAATCTCATAAAGATTTTTCGAGTTACTCATAAGCTTAACCTCTTTTCTATTGTAATTATGGAGATTTTTCTTCTTTTACTGGCTCTAGGGTAAATATATCGTCGACGTGTTGATCTTTTGGAAGAATAAAACCGGCAGCTTTCTTGTGGCCACCACCACCGAACTTCTTCGCGAACTCACTTACGTCTACGTTATCATGAAAAGACCTCAAACTAACTTTAGTGTGGCCAGCATCATGATCAAAATACCAGATAACAGCAAAATCGCAGCTTGGAGATAACCTCGCTCCAATCTCTGACATCCAGTGCGATGCATTAACTATATTAACTTTCTTATCATCGTAATATCTAATTACTGATTTATCGCAAATCTTTTTAATCACTGTCTTCGAATATGCAAGTATGTAACTGCCACGCTTAACCGCGTCATCAAATACTGAATCATCTTCAAATTTTTCAAACTCTTCAAACTCGAAGGGTATCATATCAAAAGCTGCACTAAACTCTCGAGAATAAGCTAGCTCCCACTTCCAGAGATCGCGATCCTGTATGTAAGAAATAAACTTGGGTGGTTCTTTACCGGGGTGGAAAAATTCCCATGACAATATCGCGCCAGACTTCGTCATATCAAAATGAGTATTCGAAATATCGTGAAGCTCTACCATCGCTGATTTGTGATGATCGATAACTATTAAGTCATCAGCTTCTTCGATCATCTTCTTAGTTGTTGCGTTATCAAAAGAGAAATCTAATATAGCAACAACTTTACCATCGACATCTGGATAGTCACCGCCATGCTTGCAGGCATGGTACTCCGCTCTATTACCCAACTGTTTCCACGCCGAATATGCTGCGCCGAACCCATCTGTACAATCTGCATGATAGATTACGCAATTAACTTGGCTTGGTTCAACCATTTTCCATCTTCCTCTTTGTTATACGTAACAATAAGTCACTACTTCATTTCATAATTATATCGTTAAATTATGATTATAATAATCCCGCTCTAGTCATTTATATAATGAGAAAAACATCGTGGTTGATACAGCTCTGATCCACCGACCTCGATCTTTTTCTCATCACCCCCAGCAATCTTTTTTGTAAAAAAAGCATCTTCGCCACAGGCCGAACAAACCGCAGGACACGTCTGAACGTTTGTTGCCCATGGCAGTATCTTAAGCATCTCTTGATAGGGTTCACCGCAAGAAGATAGCTGTAAGCTTGAAACTAGAATCGTTTTACCCATTTTGTAAATTTCTATCAAGACTTCCGCGGCATTATCGATCATAAAAACTTCGTCAACAGCTACTACATCAATGTCATGCTCTAAATTGAACACCTTAAAATACCGAAACAACTCTTCACTAGAATTTATCCTAATTACTTTGTTGAAACTTTTGTTACCACCGTCCCACTTTATTCCGCCGTGAGTCACTACAGATTTTTTAGAATACCTGGTATCAATCTTTGGCTTAAAAAGAATAACGTTTTTATTCTGGTACTGGTACCTCTCTAGTGCTGCTAACAACCTTGTTGTTTTACCACCGAACATAGGACCGGTAAAAACTTCAAACCTAGGATTTACTTTCATTTAGCCCCCACCAAGAAATAGTCTCATTCAACCCAGACTCAAAATCCCACTCAGCTTTAAAACCCAGCTCGTCAAAAGCTTTCCACCTATCAGCTTGAGTATGCCTAACGTCACCCGGACGAGCCGGGGCAGTGTGAACTGTAATATCATCTACTCGGTCGTAAATCATCTCAAGTATTCGATTATTCGTATACCTCTGACCAGTCCCAATGTTATAAACATCACCCATCATAACGCGAGATGAAGTAGCTGCAATTAAATTTGCTCTAACAACATCGTTGATATATATGAGGTCTCGAGACTGCTCGCCGTCTCCATCGCTACGCAAAGATTCACCCTTAGATAACTTATCCATCCACGCAGAAACTGCTGTTGAGTATGGGCTATCACCAAGTTGCCCCGGACCGTATGCATTAAAATACCGAAGGCAAACAGACTCTAAATCGTAAAGCTTATAAAACAAAGAACAGTAATCTTCAACAACTTTTTTCTGTAATGCGTAAGGGGAAGCTGGCGCGCATATCCCATCTTCTTTGGACGGAAAATTTTCTTCAACGTCGCCGTAAATAGCTGATGAGCTACTGAATACAAACCTCTTTACGTTACCGCAGCAAGCAGCCATTAACGCGATTGTTTTTGACACATTATTATCGGTAGTTAAAATTGGATTCTGAACTGAAAACTCTACCCGTGGCATAGCTGCTAAGTGAAAAACAAAATCATATCTTTTCTCAGCAACTCTTGATAAGATATACGGAGAAGCAAAATCTCCAGTAACGACAAGCATCTTATCTTCGTCACGAGAAAACGATTCATAATTTGCCAACAAGCCTGTAGTGACAACCCGCATTGGAATTTCTCCCAGTGCTGAGATATCTCCGCTAGACAGATCATCTACTACTTCAACGTCCCAATTTTTGTTAACTAATTCTTTAACTAAATTAGAACCGATAAAACCACACCCACCAGTGACTAGTGCTCTCATAACTCAACACTAACTTTCTTCATGTTATCCTGTTTAAAGCTACTAAACTCAGAACTAGCTAAGTCACCATTCAGGTATTTGATAACTTCTAGAGTCATATCCCTTGCGGTGCAAGTCGGAACGTTTTGAGCAACATGATTCAAGTGCTTAGACTGTAAATCGAAATCTGCCGGCAGTCCCATCAAGTGCATTATTTCCCTGTGACTCATCCCGCGGGGTTCTTCCGGGTGCATCAACATTTGTAAAGTCCTTCCGACTACAGCATTAGTACAATTATAATAAAATGCTGGTGAGTGATCAAGAAAACTCTTACCCATCGACAGCTTATTTTTTAT
>Ga0310345_10002044_pt1 | contig 21020 bp, 16 predicted proteins | sample HC15DNA20500_MG_FD_204667 | JGI IMG/M metagenome (GOLD analysis project Ga0310345, IMG submission 204667) | Marine microbial communities from station ALOHA, North Pacific Subtropical Gyre - HC15-DNA-20-500_MG | ecosystem: Environmental > Aquatic > Marine > Oceanic | place: Pacific Ocean: North...
CTGATGTTGACCCTGCCCGCCAAATGGTAAACCTATCCTTGGATGGAACGGGTTGACGAAGGGCGGCGCTGCCAATCTTTGCTTCCACCAGAAGATTATAAGCGAGAAACAAAGGTTTGACAGGGGCATGGTTCATTCCACACCCATACGGGTTCATGCACAGCCGGGCCAGCCCTCCCGCGGGATACTCAATTACAATGGCATGACATTTTCGTGTGCGCTGGGGCGCGGCGGCATCAGCGCGTTCAAACGCGAAGGCGATGGCGCCACACCTCTCGCGCGTATGAAGGTGGTGGAAATCTTCTGGCGGGGAGACAGGACCACGCTGCCGGTTTGGCAAGCCAGCCTCCCATCACGGCGCATCCGCCGCGACATGGGCTGGTGCGATGCGCCCGGTGACGCCAACTACAACCGGCTGGTGCGGCTGCCGTTTTCGGCCAGCCACGAGACGATGAAGCGCGACGACCGGCTGTACAATGTCGTTGTCGTGCTGGACTGGAACCTGAAGCCGCGCATACGCGGTCGCGGCAGCGCCATCTTCCTCCATATCGCGCGCGAGGGCATGAAGCCGACCGAAGGCTGCATAGCCGTGGAGCCATGGGTTATGCGGCGGCTTCTGCCATTGCTGCATCATGGCCGCAGCTTCGAGGTCGTGCGCTGAAGTCAGCGCGCCATGGCGTGATATTCCTCGTTTGGTCGCATATCGACTGCTGCCGCCATACGGTTCGACATGTTGAAGAATGATGTGACCGCCGCGATGTCCCAGATGTCGCGATCGGTGAAGCCGGCGTCACGCAGTGCCTGGCGGTCGGATTCCTCGACGTGGTCAGGCGTTTCAGTGAGCTTTACCGCGAAATCGAGCATGGCTTTCTGCTTCGGTTCAAGATCGGCTGCACGATAATTCATGACCAGCATCTCCCCCAATGCAGGATCGCCTGAAAGCTGGCGAACAGCAGCGCCGTGTGCCGTAAGGCAGTAATAACAGTGATTCACGCTGGAGACGGCAACCGCAATCATCTCCCGCTCAAGCTTTGACAGCGACGAATCGGCCAGCATCAGATCGTTATACATTTGCGCGAAGGCCGTCAGTTTTGCGTCGTTGAACGAATAGGCAGTCAGCACGTTGGGCACCATGCCGAGCTTGTCGCGGCACTTCTGAAAATAGGCTTCGTTTTCGGGCGAAAGTTGAGTTTCAGCCTCAATCGTCAGCGCGGTCACTTTCTTCGTCATGATTAATTCACCTTTCAGGGAGAAGACCACATTGTTGATCAAGGTTCGCCGAGAGACATTGCCTCGTCAAACCATCCATATAAGGCTACGGTCAAAATCTATTGCGCTACGGAGGGATAATCCCGAATGAGCACCAAGGCATCCAAGGCAAAATCCACAAAAGCAAATTCCAGTATCGGTGAGGAGCGCTTGCGCGAAGCGATGGTGGCGCGCGCACCGTCCGAAGACCTGGCTGCCTATGACCGTAGCGATGTCGACCACGCGGTAAGGCTGGCGGCAGCCTGCCTTGCGGTGCACAAGCCCGGCGACAGCATCGTCGAGATCGAACCGGTCTCCGATATCCGCCACGAGGGCCGCGCGGTGACGACGATCACCGTCGTTAATGACAACATGCCGTTCCTCTTCGATTCGGTGCTCGGCGAGATCGCAGATTCAGGCGGTGAACCGATCCTGGTGCTGCATCCTGTCCTCCTTGTGCGTCATGACGCCCACGGCGTGAGTGAGGTGCTTGGCGATGCCTCGGTCAAGGCTGTGGCCGATGCAGAAAAGGTCAGTCTCATCCACGTGCATCTGCCGCGCCTTTCGGAAGAGGATTGCAAGGCACTCAAGGAACGGCTCTGCCATATTCTGGCGCAGGTGCGTGCTGCGGTCACCGACTGGAAGCCGATGCTGGCGCGCCTCGACCAGGAGCTGACGCGGCTGCGTTATGCCCCTGTGCCCATCGAACAGGCCCAGCTTTCCGAAGCCATCGCCTTTCTGGAATGGCTGAGAGACGACAATTTCACTTTCCTCGGCATGCGCGAGTTCCGCTACACGGGCAATGAGGAAGAGGGCACGCTTGAGCGCTCGGACAAGAAGGGGCTCGGCATCCTGTCCGATCCGAAGGTCCTTGTGCTTCGCCGCGGCACCGAGGCCGTTTCGACAACTCCGGAAATCCGCGCCTTCCTGCATGGCCCGGAGCCGATCATCGTCACGAAAGCCAATGCGCGCTCTGTCGTGCATCGGCGCATCTATCTTGATTATGTAGGCGTGAAGACCTTCGATGAGGAAGGCAAGCTGACGGGCGAGCTTCGCATCGTCGGACTGTTCACCTCCACCGCCTATACAAGTTCGGTCATGAAGATCCCCTATCTGCGCTCCAAGGCGCAGGCGGTGGTTCAGAAGTCCGGCTTCGCACCCACCGACCATTCCGGCAAGGCGCTTATGAATGTGCTGGAATCCTATCCGCGTGACGAATTGTTCCAGATCCCGGTTCAGCGATTGCGCAAGCACGCCGAAGCCATTCTGGCGCTGGGCGAGCGGCCTCGGGTTCGCGCGCTCTATCGCGTGGACCAGTTCGACCGCTTCGTATCCGTCATCGTGTTCGTGCCGCGCGACCGCTACGATTCCCGCGTGCGAGCCGAGATTGGCGAGTATTTGAAGACGGTCTTCGAGGGGCGCGTCTCCGCATATTATCCGGCCTTCCCGGAAGGCACGCTGGCGCGCGTTCACTTCATCATCGGACGATCCGGCGGCAAGACGCCTCGCATCGATGCCGAAACGCTGGAAGCCGGTATTCGCAAGATCGTGCGAACCTGGGATGACAGCCTGCGTGCGGCGGTCGAGGATACCGCGGCAGAGCCGGAAATCGCTTCCATCGCATCCGGTTTCCCCGATGACTACCGCAACAGCTTTTCGGCAGAGACCGCGTTGGTCGACGCCAGGCGCATTGCCGCGCTTTCGGCGGATAACGAGATCGAGATCGATTTCCACCGTCACGAGGATCAGGCCGAGAACCAGGCCGCACTTCGCATCTATCACTATGGCAAGCCGGTAGCGCTCAGCCGTCGTGTGCCGCTTCTTGAGAATATGGGCTTCCGTGTCATTTCCGAACGCACATTCGAGATGGGCGAGCGCGATGGCCAAACGGTCTTCCTGCACGACATGGAGCTTGAAAATGCTTTTGCCGGTTCCATCGATCTGGAAGATGACGGCAGCCTTTTCGAAAATCTCTTCCTTTCAGTGTGGCGCGGGCGGTACGACAATGACCCGCTCAACGCGCTGGGTCAGACCGCGCATCTGCGCGCCGAGGAGATCGCGGTGCTGCGCGCCTATAGCCGCTATCTGCACCAGGCGAGCATTCCGCAAAGCCAGGACTTCATTGCGGCGACACTCAATCGTTATCCGCAGGTGTCCTCACGCCTCTTCGAGCTGTTTGTCGCGCGCTTCGATCCGCAGGGCGTGAAGGAAGAGCGGGCAGCCGAACTTGAAAAGGAAATCGAAGATCTTCTGCAGGATGTGCCGAGCCTTGATGACGACACGATCCTGCGGCGCATGCTCAACCTCATCCAGTCGACGCTGCGCACCAACTGGTTCGCGCTGAAAGACATGCCGGAAAACCGCTCGCTGGCGCTGAAATTCGATTCTCACAAGGTTGAAGGTCTGCCGCAGCCGCGTCCGTGGCGCGAGATCTTCGTCTACGGCCCGGAAGTGGAAGGCGTGCATTTGCGCTTCGGGCCGGTTGCCCGTGGCGGCTTGCGCTGGTCGGATCGTGCGCAGGATTATCGCACCGAAGTGTTGGGGCTGGTGAAGGCTCAGCAGGTGAAGAATGGCGTCATCGTGCCGGTGGGCGCGAAGGGTGGTTTTTATCCGCGCCAGCTGCCGGAAGGTGGGGATCGGCAGGCCGTATTCGAGGCCGGTCGCGCGGCCTATGTCAATTTCGTCTCCAGCCTCCTGTCGCTCACCGACAATCTGGATGGCGACAAGGTCGTGCCGCCGCGCAATGTGGTGCGTCATGACGAGAACGATCCCTATTTCGTGGTTGCCGCCGACAAGGGCACGGCGACATTCTCCGACACGGCGAATGGCATCAGCCAGGACCACGGCTTCTGGCTGGACGATGCCTTCGCATCTGGTGGTTCTGCCGGTTACGACCACAAGAAGATGGGCATCACGGCGCGTGGAGCGTGGGAGGCGGTGAAGCGCCATTTCCGCGAGATGAACCGCGACATCCAGAACGAGCCATTCACTGCAGCCGGTGTCGGCGATATGTCTGGCGACGTGTTCGGCAATGGCATGCTTCTATCTCCCTGCACCAAGCTGATCGCGGCCTTCGACCATCGCGACATCTTCATTGATCCGGACCCGGATACGAAAACAAGTTTCGAAGAGCGCCAGCGCCTGTTCGACATGGGCCGGTCCAGCTGGCAGGACTACGACCAGTCGAAGCTTTCCAAGGGCGGCATGATCGTCTCTCGCAGCCAGAAGAAGATCAAGCTGACGCCGGAAGCCGCTTTAGCCATTGGCTTTGAAGGCGAGGAAGGGTCACCGACGGAGATCATGCGCGCCATCCTGAAGGCGCCGGTGGACCTCATGTGGTTCGGCGGCATCGGTACCTATATTCGCGCGACCTCTGAAACCAATGCCGAGGTCGGTGACCGCGCAAATGATGCGATCCGCGTCACGGCACCGGAGGTCAAGGCCAAGGTGATTGGCGAAGGTGCCAATCTGGGTGTGACGCAGCTGGCTCGCATCGAGTTCAACAAGCATGGCGGGCGCGCCAATTCCGATGCCATCGATAATTCCGGTGGCGTGAATTCTTCCGACGTCGAGGTGAATATCAAAATCGCGCTGGCTGCAGCAATGCGCGCAGAGACACTGACGCGGGAGGCACGCAACAAGCTGCTTGCGCAGATGACGGAAGAAGTCGCCAAGCTGGTGCTTGAGAACAACTACCAGCAGACCTTGGCGATCTCGCTTGTCGAGCAGCGCGGGCTGTCAGAGCTTCCGCACCAGTCGCGGATGATGACGCTTCTGGAGCAGCGCGGCCTGCTCGACCGGGCGGTAGAGTTCCTGCCCGGGCCGCAGGAGATCTCGGAACGCGAAGCGCGCGGCGAGCCGCTGACGCGCGCGGAGATCGGCGTTCTGCTGGCCTATGCGAAGATCGTTCTGTTCGATGAGCTGGTGGCCAGCGAAGTCCCGGACGAAACACATTTCGAGGCCGATCTCTTCGGCTATTTCCCGAAGGAAATGCAGAAAAAATATGCCGAGGAAATCCGCGGCCACCGTCTGCGCCGCGAGATTATTGCCACCGAGCTTGGCAATGACGTGATCAATCGCGGCGGCCCAAGCTTCATCACACGTCTGCAGGACCGCACGGGCCGGTCGGCACCGCAGATCGTTGCCGCTTACGCCGTGGTGCGCGACGGTTTCGACCTGCGATCCCTGTTTGCCGCAATCGATGCGTTGGACAACAAGATCGACGGTGCGGCGCAGCTGAAGCTATACCAGCATGTCTGGCATCTTCTGCTCTCAGCCACCGCCTGGCAGCTCAAATATGCCTCCGAGGAGGCAAATGTGGGCGAGCGCATTGCGCGTCTGCAGGCTGCACGCAAGGAGTTGGAGCCGGCACTCGACCATCTGCTGCCGGCATTCCTCTCGAACCGCAGCGAAGAGCTTCGCGCGCAGTTCGTGGCCGACGGGGCGCCGGAGGAACTGGCCAAGCGGCTGGCGAGCCTCAGCGTCATCGAGCTTGTGCCCGACATCATGCTGGCGGCGGAAAAGGCCGATACGAGCCTGACCCGTGCAGCACGAACCTTCTTCGGCATTTCCGAAGCGTTCCGCATCAGCCGTATCGAGGACGCTGCGCGCACAATCACGCCTGCCGACTATTATGATGGCCTGGCGCTCAATCGTGCGACGGAAATGATCGATGCCGCGCGCCGCGATGTGGCGGTGGCTGCTATCAGGGCCAATCCGGAAGCTGATGATCCTGCAGTGCTTTGGGTTGAGTCCGGCGGAGAGCGGGTGGCGCGGGTGCGCGACCGCCTCACATCGCTCATCGATACCGGTGACATCTCGGTCTCAAAGCTCACCGTCGCGTCCGGCCTCATGGCCGATCTGAGCATCTGAAGGTGAGTGCCACGGGTGGAGTGATCGAGCAAAAGCGGGTCTCGCGGCGCGGGATCTGGGGCTGGATGCTTTTCGACTGGGCGCAGCAACCTTTCCACACGCTCATTATCACTTTTGTGTTCGCGCCCTATTTCGCCTCTGCCGTTGCGCCCAATGCGGCAGAAGGGCAGGAGCTTTGGGGGCTCGCTACTGGCGTGGGCGGTCTGCTCATCGCGTTCTCCTCGCCCATTCTTGGCGCCATCGCGGATGCGTCGGGACCGCGAAAACCGTGGATCGCCGTTTTCGCGGTTATCGGCATTCTCGCCAATATGGCGCTTTGGTTCGCCGTGCCGGACATGCAGCATCTTTGGCTCGTGCTGGTGCTCGTTTCGCTCGCCGTATTCGGCATGGAATTCGCGGCCGTCTTCAACAATGCGATGATGCCGGGGCTGGTGCCTCGCGAGGAGTTGGGGCGGCTATCGGGCTCGGCATGGGGGCTTGGCTATCTGGGCGGACTGGTCTCGCTCATCCTCGTGCTCGGCTTCATGTCGGCCTCGCCGGAGACGGGGCGCACCCTTCTCGGCGTCGAACCGATCTTTGGTCTGGATGCAGCGGCACGTGAAGGCGACCGAGCGGCCGGACCCCTGACAGGTCTTTGGTTCCTCGTCTTCGTCATCCCGATGTTCCTCTTCACGCCCGATCAGCCCCGCCGCGAGGCGGTCGCTGGTGCAGTGCGGGACGGGCTGCGTCAGCTGATGAACACGCTGAAAAGCCTGCCCTCGCAGCGCAGCTATTTCAGCTTTCTCGCCTCCTCCATGCTCTATCGCGACGCGCTTAATGCGCTCTATGCCTTTGGCGGCATCTATGCTGCGGGCGTTCTCGATTGGTCGATCACGCAGATTGGCCTGTTTGGCATTCTCGCCAATATCACCGGTGCGATCGGTGCATGGGCTGGCGGGCGCATGGATCAGCGGTTCGGACCGAAATTCGTGGTCTCGATCTCGATCCTTGTGCTGTCTGCCTGCTGCCTGCTGGTCATCTCCACCACGCGTAGCGAGCTGCTTTTCGTGCCCCTTGGCACCACGGACAGTTCCGCGCCCGACATCGCGTTCTTCATCGCAGGCGGTTTCATTGGTGCTGCAGGCGGTGCGATTCAGGCGGCTTCGCGCACGCTTCTGGTCGATCAGGTGCCGCAGGAGCGGGTGACGGAAGCCTTCGGCCTCTATGCGCTGTCGGGCAAGGCCACGACCTTTATCGGCCCGTTCGCCGTTGCCGCGGCCACGGCATTGTTCTCGTCCCAGCTATTCGACTTTTCGATCGAAGATGCGCAGCGACTCGGCGTGACGCCCATTCTTCTGCTCTTCGTTCTGGGGCTGGTTCTGCTGCCCATGGTGCGGCAGCGGGTTGGCGACAGCTGAGGCGCCTTTTCGATTGTGCGCGAGCGTGGCACATTTCCATCCGATTACCGGGGAGCATTTTCAATGGCCGAGACTTTCGTAATCGCGCAGGGCGGAGGCCCGACCGCCGTCATCAATCAAACCGTTGTCGGTGCGACGCTGGAAGCCAAACGGCGCTATCCGGGTGCACGTGTGCTGGGCGCGCTTCATGGTGTACGCGGCATTCGCGATGGGAATTTCGTTACGCTTTCCGATCTGAGCGAGGATGAGCTGCGCGCCATCGCGGCCACGCCTAGCGCGGCTCTCGGATCGACCCGCGACAAGCCGGATAAGGCCTATTGCGCGCAGGTGCTCAAGGGGCTGGAAGCTGTTCGTGCGGACGCCTTCATCAATATCGGCGGTAATGACACGTCCGGCACGCAGGCGATCCTGCGGGATGCGGCGGGTGGCCGCATGACCTTCATGCATGCGCCGAAGACCATCGACAATGACCTGATGGAGAACGACCACACGCCGGGCTTCATCTCGGCTGCGGAATTCGTGGCCGGCGCCTTTGTGAGCGTGGATCTGGATTTTCGCGCGCTGCCCGGCGTCTATGTCGGCATTGTCATGGGGCGGCATGCCGGTTTTCTCACCGCTGCGGCTTCCGCATGGGCAACGGATGAGACATCCGGTCCGCATCTGACCTATGTGCCGGAACGCGCCTTCAATCGTGTGCAGTTCATCGAGGACGTGAAATCCGTTCTTGGGAAATACGGGCGCTGCATCGTTGCCATGTCCGAGGGGGTATCTGACGGCAGCGGCAAGTCGTTGGTGGAGAGCCTCGTTCCGCCGGAGATGCTTGAGCGCGACGCGCACGGGAATGTCCGTCTCTCCGGCACGGATCTGGGGCAGGCGGTGGAGCGGATGCTCGCGGAAGACCTTCCCGGCCAGCGCGCCCGCGTGGATACTTTCGGCTATCTGCCGCGCGGCAATATCGCCACCATAAACGATACCGATGCGCGCGAGGCGTTCGAGGCGGGTGCCTTCGCCGTTGCCAGTGTCGAGCAGGGCGATGGCTCGGTCGCGCTGCAGTTCGACGGTATGAGAACCGTTCCAAAGCTGGTGCCGCTGGAAGCCGTGGCTGCGAAAACCCGCCACATGCCGGAGACCTACCTGGAGCCTGAGGCGAACAGGATTTCAGCCGAAGGACGGGAGTATCTGCATCGCCTCCTGCCACGGAAATTCGAGGTGGGGCGGGTGTTTGTCTAGGGTCAGACGAACAAGCCGCGCTCCTTCTCCACCAGCTTGGAGATGAATTCGGCGACCTTCTGCACGCGGCGGGAGGGGCGCATTGATTCGTGGTAGACGAGCCAGTAATTGCGCCGGATCGGCTGGGTCAGTTTCAGCTCCACCAGTTCGGGATGATTGCGCGCGATGAAGGTGTGCAGAATGCCGATGCCGAAGCCCGCGCGCACCGCTTCCACCTGGCCAAGTGCAGAGGAAACGGAGTAGGCCGCTTCCCAGCCATCGTAGATCTCGGTGGCATAGTCGAGGGTCCGGCTGATGATGAGGTCGGGGACATATCCCACAAGCCGGTGATCCTTCAGATCCTCTACGCGGCTGGGCGCGGGGTTCTCGTCCAGATAGGCACGCGAGGCATAGAGATTGAGCGTGTAGTCCACGAGCTTCTGGGCCACAAGGCGGCCTTCTGTGGGGCGCTCGACCGTTATCGCGATATCGGCTTCGCGGCGCGACAGGGAGAAGGAGCGGGGGACGGGAACAAGTTGCACTGAAAGCCCGGGATGCTGCGCGGTGAGATTACCAAGCTGCTGGGCGAGAAAGGCAACGCCGAAACCATCAGGCGCGCCAATGCGCACGGTGCCGGACACCGTTTCGCCCTCGCCACCCAGTTCTGCGCGCGCTGCGATCATGTCGGCTTCCATGCGTTCGGCCGATTCCATCAGTCGTTCGCCGGCGGGGGTCAGCTCCGAGCCGGTTGTCAGCCGATGAAAGAGTTGCGTGCCAAGCGATTCCTCCAGGGCAGCCACCCTGCGGGAGACCGTGGCGTGGTTAAGCCCGAGGCGCTTGGCCGCACCGAGTATCTGGCCTGCCCGTGCCACGGCCAGAAAAATCCTCACATCATCCCAATTCATGGACGCTCCTCCCGTTAAGCGTTTTATGCACGCGACATATTATTGCGCATTTAATTTTTGCACAACGGCTTGTTTTCCGCGCGCGTTGCCTTTGCTGTGTGAAGCGGAGAAAATGAAGGCGAATTAAAAAGGTATCCCGCATCTCCCGGCGCGGTGCCTGCCGCCGGACCGCACTGGCGGGTAACATGAACGCAGGACGCGATTTGGAGGCATCCAGTGGAAGAATACGGGCATTTTATCGGTGGCAAGCATGTGGCTGGCAAAAGCGGGCGCAGCCAGGATGTAATGCAGCCCATGGACGGCACGGTACGCGCGAAAGTGGCGCTGGCTTCGGCAGCCGAGCTGCGTGAGGCGGTGGAGAATGCCAAGGCAGCTCAGCCAGCCTGGGCGGCGACCAATCCGCAGCGGCGCGTACGTGTTCTGCGAAAGTTTTTGGAGCTTGCGCATCGCGATTATGACGATCTGGCCGAGCTTCTGGCACGCGAGCATGGCAAGACGATCCCCGATGCGAAGGGGGATCTTCAGCGCGGTCTCGAGGTTGTCGAGGTCTGCCTCGGTGCACCGCATATGATGAAGGGTGAATATACCGAAGGTGCCGGTCCGGGCATTGATGTCTATTCCATGCGCCAGCCGCTTGGCGTGGTGGCCGGTATCACGCCCTTCAACTTTCCCGCAATGATTCCGCTTTGGAAGATTGCTCCGGCCATTGTCTGCGGTAACGCCTTCATCCTGAAGCCGTCGGAGCGCGATCCGGGCGTGCCGATGAAGCTTGCAGAGCTTTTCATCGAAGCCGGTCTGCCTGAAGGTGTTTTGAATGTGGTCAACGGCGACAAGGAGGCGGTTGACGCCATTCTTGATGATCCGGACATCAAGGCTGTCGGCTTTGTCGGCTCCACGCCGATCGCGCAATATATCTACAGCCGTGCAGCCGCTACCGGCAAACGCGCGCAGTGCTTTGGCGGCGCGAAGAACCATCTCATCATCATGCCGGATGCCGACATGGACCAGACCGTGGATGCGTTGATTGGCGCGGGTTACGGCTCGGCGGGCGAGCGCTGCATGGCCGTCTCCGTCGCGGTGCCGGTGGGCGAGGAAACTGCAAACCGGCTCGTGGAAAAGCTCATCCCGCGGGTGGAGAGCCTCAAGGTTGGCCCGTCCACCGACAGCTCGGCCGATTTCGGCCCGCTGGTAACAGCCGATGCGCTGGAGCGGGTGAAGAACTATGTCGATCTGGGCGTGAAGGAAGGCGCAAAGCTCGTCGTGGACGGCCGCGACTTCAAGATGCAGGGCTATGAGAACGGCTACTATATGGGCGGCTGCCTCTTTGACAATGTCACGCCCGACATGCGCATCTACAAGGAAGAGATCTTCGGGCCTGTTCTTTCGGTGGTGCGTGCGAAGAACTATGAGGAAGCGCTGGCGCTCCCCAACGACCACGAATACGGCAATGGTGTCGCGATCTTCACCCGCGATGGCGATGCGGCGCGAGACTTCGCGGCTCGGGTTGATGTGGGCATGGTCGGTGTGAATGTGCCAATCCCGGTGCCAATTGCCTATTACACTTTCGGTGGCTGGAAAGCGTCTGCCTTCGGCGACCTGAACCAGCACGGACCCGATGCCTTCCGCTTCTACACGAAAACGAAGACGGTTACTTCGCGCTGGCCTTCCGGGGTGAAGGATGGAGCGGAATTTGTCATCCCGACCATGAACTGAGAAAGCCGGCTCCTCCCGGGAACTTGTAGCCCTGCCTCCTCCGGAGGCGGGGCTTTTCTTCTTTGGCCAGCCGTTTCGATGCAGTGTGAGCCGCAGATCCGAAGCGTTGCGCAGCTGCAACTCTCATTAATGTGAATGCCGTGGATACAAGGGCGAGGGAACGCCTGTGCCGCGAATCCGTTACCTCCCGGACAAGACGCTAAAAAAGCGTGAATGATTGAGCGATGCCCCGTCAAACGACCGACGAGGTGGCAGGAGGTACAAAATGATTAAGGCCATGAAAGCCGGCTTCGGCTTGACGGCGCTTGCCGCCGTCGCACTCTTCACCGGTTCCCAGCAGGCTACCAGTGAGGCGAGCGTTTGCGCGCCACGTGACGATCTGGTCAACCAGCTCGGCCTTCAGTTCAACGAAAGCCAGAAGGCCGTCGGTATGCTGGGTGCGGAAGCGGTGATGGAAGTCTTCACATCCAGCCAAGGCAGCTGGACGATACTCACGACCGATGTGAATGGCAACAGCTGCATCATGGCCGCCGGAGAGGGCTGGGACGACAACTTCTCCACACTCGTGGGGCAGGGCGTCTGAGGACTGAATTGCCCCGATCCGCTCAAGCACCTGGTGCTTCAGATGCGCGCTGCGGCTTCGGCGTTTCGCCGAAGCAGGGTCACGAGCTGATCCGCAGCCTTTGCCGCTTCGCGTTCGTCCCCATCAAGAATGGCCTGGATAACGTGGATATGTTGCTCTGCCGCAGGAGCAAGACCTGAATCCGCTTGAAAGCGATACCAGAAGCGTCGGCTATGGGTCTGCAGGGGTGCAGCGGCGCGTGCTGCGTGCGGATTGTCTGATGCCAGCGCCATAGCTTCATCCACCTCACGATCTGCTTCCAGAAAAGCCATGGCATTGCCTGCCACGGTCGCCTTCTGCATGCGCAGCGCTGCATGGCGGAATTGTGCCGCCAGATCTGCCGTCACGAAACGGGCTGCGGACTTTGCCAGCGTTACCTCCAGCCCGCGTCGGGCATCAAGGACCTTCAGCCAGTCACTGGCATTAAGCGGGGCGATAGCGAGCCCGGCGCGCGGCCTGACCTCCACCAAACCTTCCCATGACAGTCTCTGAATGGCTTCCCGCACCGGGGTCCGCCCGAGTTTCAGGACATCGATGAGTGCGCCTTCCGTGGTGACAGTACGCGGTGGAAGTTCCAACGTGACGATCATTTTCTCCAACGCGCGATAAGCACGCATTGCGGCAGGTTCCGTGGTCGGTGGCGCGAAGGGAATCATTTGAATCCTTGTTGATATATCTTGTCCCTTCATAGCTGGTGCGGCTTCCCAAGCACCAGCATGATCGAGATATATCAACAGAGTTATGCGCAACAACGATTGTAGCGGTGGCGGGATTGCAGTCAGGGCGTGCCACGCGGCGCTTTAAGTGCTGCATTAACTGCCTTTCGCAACACAAGTCTCTTGCAGCCCATGGGTCGGATGGGCAGCAATGGAATATCAGAGGACGGGAGTGCGGATGAGGTCATCTGCAAGCAGGTGAGGGGGGGAGCCAAGTGGCTGAAAACATCGTGGTGCTCGGCGGCGGCATAATCGGCGTCAATGTGGCTGCGCATCTTGCCGAAGCCGGGCAGAAGGTTCTGATTGTCGATCGCTCCGGAATCTGCGAGGAAACGAGTTCAGGAAATGCCGGTGCCCTGGCTTTTGCGGATGTGCTGCCACTTTCGCAGAAGGGCATGATGGGGCAGGTGCCGCGCTGGCTGTTTGACCCGCTCGGTCCCTTTGCAATTCCACCGGCATACGCTCTGCAGATCGCGCCTTGGTTGGTTCGCTTTCTCATCGCAAGCAGGCCTCAACGCTATGAAAGCGCACTGGCGGCGCAGGCTTCCCTGATGAAGCTTTCCGCCAAAGCCTGGCCAGACCTGCTCAAGCGCGCGGGCAGCATCGACATGCTGCACAAAGAGGGCAGTCTCGAGCTTTACACGAGCGAGGCCGCGTTCAAGGCTTCGCTCCCGGGTTGGGACGCCCGCGCGAAATGCGGAATCTCGTTCACTCATGTCGAGGGGGCGGAGCTTGAAGCCATTCAGCCGGGGCTTGCGCCGTTCATAAAGCGCGGCACCTATGTTCCTGGCTGGTACACGGTTGCCGATCCGCGTCAGGTGGGACAGCGGGTGTGGGCGCATGCGGAGGCTCATGGTGCGCGGTTCCTGCCCGGAGAGGTTGCCACGATAACGCGTGAGGGCGATAGCCTGCGGCTTAGCTTCACGGATGGACGCAGTGTTGATTGCCGGAAAATTGTCGTGGCGGCCGGTGCCTATTCCCGAAAATTTGCCAGACTGTTCGGCGACACGATCCCGCTCGAGACGGAGCGGGGTTATAACACCACGCTTCCCCTTGATGCGTTCCCCATTGCCAAGCAACTCATCTTCGGCGGGCACGGCTTCATTGTTTCTCCCCTTGCTACCGGCATCCGGATCGGTGGAGCGGTGGAGCTTGGCGGGTTGAAGCGTCCGCCAAATTATGCACGTGCGCAGGCAATGCTGGAGAAGGCCTCGCGCTTTCTGCCCGGCCTGAAGCGCGAGGGAGGGCGCCAGTGGATGGGCTACCGTCCGTCATTGCCGGATTCGCTGCCGGTGATCGGCCGTTCACGCCGCGATCGCGACGTGGTCCTGGCGTTCGGGCATGGTCATCTTGGGCTCACACAAGGGGCGGCAACTGGAAAGATCGTGCGCAGCCTTGTTCTTGGGGAAGCGCCGCCGGTTGACCTCTCAGCGTTCAGTCCGCAGCGGTTCTGATCGTTTCTCAAGATCAGTGGAAGTCTCGGATTGCATTGGTGTTTCATGTCCTCACCAAGTGCCCAGACAAGGTTTGCCCTGCTGCATGGTAGTGGCATGAGATGCGTATGACCGTGAATGGTGTACGGGAGAATCTGTCCGCGCCGTAACACCGTTGCCGAAGAACTTGAGTGTGCGCAAGAATAGTGCGCGGTTAGCGCATCCATTCGGGGATTGTTCGAAAATTTGAAAAAAATCTGGCCTTCAACACAAGGACATTGCACGGTGCGGGTGATAGCCTCCCCGCCACGGTTAAGCCACAATGCGGGCATGGCACGATAAACAAGGTCGCAGGAAAAATATTGGACCAAGAGAAGTCCGACCAGGCGACCAGGGAACAACAATTACGTAGCGGCTTCACCTCAAGCCGCTCAGGGGAGATACGCGAAATATGGAATATTTCGTCCAGCAGCTTATCAACGGGCTGACGCTGGGTTCCATCTATGGTCTCATCGCCATCGGCTACACGATGGTGTACGGCATCATCGGCATGATCAATTTCGCCCATGGCGATATCTTCATGATCGGCGCGTTCATCGCGCTGGCGATGTTCCTCATTCTGACCAGTGTACTCGGCTTCGCCTTCCTGCCGCTCGTTCTGCTCATCGTGGTGATCGTCGCCATGATCTTCACCTCCGCCTGGGGGTGGACGGTTGAACGTCTGGCCTATCGGCCCTTGCGCGGTTCGTTCCGCCTTGCGCCCCTGATCACGGCCATCGGCATGTCGATCGTTCTGCAGAACTTCGTGCAGATCACGCAAGGTGCCCGCGTCAAGCCGCTGCCGCCGCAGATCCAGGGTGGCATCACCTTGATGGAAGGCAACACGGAAACCGGCGCCATTGTCGTCCAGCTTTCCTACATGCAGATCATCATCATCCTGACGACGCTCGTGCTGATGGCTGGTTTCACCATGCTCATCAATCGCACCTCGCTGGGTCGCGCGCAGCGCGCCTGTGAGCAGGATCGCAAGATGGCGGCCCTTCTGGGCGTCAATGTCGACCGCACGATTTCGCTGACTTTCGTGATGGGCGCCGCACTTGCTGCCGTTGCCGGTCTCATGTTCCTGCTGCTTTACGGTGTGATCGACTTCTATATCGGCTTCCTTGCCGGCGTTAAGGCGTTCACCGCGGCTGTTCTTGGTGGCATCGGCTCGCTTCCCGGCGCGATGCTCGGTGGCCTGCTGATTGGCCTGATCGAAGTGTTCTGGTCAGGCTATTTCACGGTTGAGTACAAGGACGTTGCCGCGTTCTCGATCCTCGCGATCGTGCTCATCTTCCTGCCATCCGGCCTGCTTGGCCAACCCGAAGTGGAGAAGGTGTGATGGCTGGACCTGCAAAGAATGTACCGGCGGACATCCAAAAGCCCGCCGGAGCTCAAGCCAAGGCAGAAGCGCGCCGCGACGGCACGCAACCGCCTGTTCCAACCGGCAAGACCATGCAGGATTCGTTGCGTGATGCGCTGACGGCTGCCGTTCTGGTTGGCGTGCTTGGCCTGTTCTTCATCAATGTGCGCACGGACATCGCACCGGGTGGGCTGGACGTTACCACTCGCTGGGTGGCGTGGTTCGTCTCGATCCTGATTGCGTTTGCCGGGCGGCTGGCGCTCAACGTCTTCGTGTTCAATGCGCGCAAGCCCGCAACGGAAACACTGGGCAAGAAGGTCGCCGCACTCGGCAATGCAGCACCGGGAACAGGCAAGTGGCTCCTGCGCGGGCTTTTCATCTTCGCCTGTATCCTGCCTTTCTTCTTCACGATGCTCTTCCCGGGTCGCGACCGTCAGTTCATTGATCTGGCGATCCTGATCATGACCTACATCATGCTCGGCTGGGGTCTGAATATCGTGGTGGGGCTCGCGGGCCTTCTCGATTTGGGCTACGTCGCCTTCTATGCCGTGGGTGCCTATTCCTTCGCGCTTCTGGCCCAGTATTTTGACTTCATCGGCTTCTGGGTGGCACTGCCGCTTGCCGGTCTTCTGGCCGCGGTCTGGGGTATGGTGCTTGGTTTCCCGGTGCTCAGACTTCGGGGCGACTACCTGGCCATCGTCACGCTGGCCTTTGGTGAGATCATCCGCGTCGTGCTGTTGAACTGGTATGAATTTACCGGCGGTCCTGACGGCATTTCGGGCATTCCGAAGCCAACCTTCTTCGGTCTGGAACTGAAACGTGGCGAGGGTGGATTTGCCGACTTCTTCGGCATTGCCTATGACCCGATCCACCGGTTCATCTTCCTCTATTACATCATCTTCGCCCTCGCGCTCCTGACGAACTTCGTCACGATGCGACTACGGCGACTGCCTATCGGTCGTGCCTGGGAAGCGCTGCGTGAAGATGAGATCGCCTGCCGTTCACTTGGCATCAACACCCGCAACACGAAACTGACCGCCTTCTCGATTGGCGCGATGTTTGGTGGTTTCGCCGGGTCGTTCTTTGCAACGCGCCAGGGCTTCATCTCGCCGGAAAGCTTCACCTTCCTGGAATCGGCCATCATCCTTGCCATCGTGGTTCTGGGTGGTCTCGGGTCGCAGGTGGGCGTGGTCATTGCCTCGGTCGTCATGATCGGTGGCATTGAGATGCTGCGTAATCTCGGTTTCCTCAGCCAGGTGTTTGGGCCCGGCTTCGATCCGGTCCAGTACCGCATGCTGATCTTCGGCCTCGCCATGGTTCTGATCATGGTCTGGAAACCGCGCGGGCTTGTCTCGACGCGTGAACCTTCGGCCGTTCTTAAGGAGAAGAAGAAGATCGGCGCTGACATGGTTGCACAGGGTGAGGGTCACTGATGAACGCGATGACGGGAAAGAAAGCGCCCGAGGGCGCAGCGCTTCGTCGTTGGGAGCAGGACCCTGTTCTCTCGGTGGAGCATCTGACGATGCGATTCGGCGGACTGGTCGCTGTCGGCGACCTCTCCTTCGATGTGGGGCGGGGTGACATCACCGCCCTGATCGGGCCGAATGGCGCGGGCAAGACCACGGTCTTCAACTGCGTGACCGGCTTCTACAAGCCGACCGAAGGGCGCATCATCATGCGTCACGGTCCGGGGCGACAGGACGATACGGTGAAGACGGTCACCGACAGCGGTCTGCGCTTCCATAAGGAGGATGGCCAAGGGGTTTATCTTCTGGAGCGGATGCCCGACCATGAAATCTCGCACAAGGCGAAAGTGGCGCGCACCTTCCAGAATATCCGCCTGTTTGGCGGCATGACCTGCCTGGAAAACCTGCTCGTTGCGCAGCACAATCCGCTGGTGGTCGCATCAGGCTTCTCCATCGGCGGCATTCTTGGGCTTCCGAGCTACAAGAATGCGGAAGAAGAGGCGATCGAGAAAGCCGTCTACTGGCTTGAGCGCACGCATCTCATCGACCGCGCCGACGATCCGGCGTCCGATCTTCCCTATGGTGCACAGCGCCGTCTGGAGATTGCACGCGCCATGTGCACCGGGCCCGAGCTTTTGTGCCTGGACGAGCCTGCAGCCGGTCTGAACCCGCGTGAATCCGCCGAACTCAACGAGCTGCTGCGCTATATCCGCGACGAACATGGTACCTCGGTGCTGCTGATCGAGCACGATATGGGCGTCGTGATGGAGATCTCCGATCACATCATCGTCCTGGATTACGGTGTGAAGATTTCGGACGGTACGGCCGACGAGGTGAAAGCCGATCCGAAGGTGATCGCCGCCTATCTTGGCGTAGATGACGAGGAAGAGATTGACGTTCCCGAAGTCCTGGAGGACGTGAAGGAAGTCGTCGAGGAGCATGAAGAACAGGTTCATGCCTCGTCGGGTGTTCCGGAAGTTCAGGAAATCGTCATTGCCGATGCCGGGAATTATCCGGGTCGTCAGCCGCTTGGGACCATAAATCCTCCGGCCTCGGGCGCCAACAACCTGACCCGCATCAAGGGTATCGGTCCGCAGAACGAGCGCAAGCTGAACGCGCTTGGCATCTGGACCTTCGGGCAGATTGCAGCCTGGGGGCAGGAAGAGGTCGAGTGGGTCGGCTCCTACCTCGCTTTCCCCGGTCGTATCGAGCGGGAGGGATGGGTAAGCCAGGCCCGTGTTCTGGCCGAAGGCGGAGACACGGAATTCTCCAAGCGCGTCGATGGAGGCAAGGTTTCGTCCAGCCGCCCCGGTCGTGGTGCGGCCAAGAACAATAATGGAGGCAAGGCATGACGAACGCGGCAGATACATTGCTTTCGGTCCGCGGCGTCGAGACCTATTACGGTAAGATCTGCGCCTTGCGCGGCGTGGACCTTGAGGTGCATCGCGGAGAGATCGTGACGATGATCGGCGCCAATGGTGCCGGCAAGTCCACTCTCATGATGACGATCTGCGGCAATCCGCAGGCGCGCACCGGACAGATCATCTATGACGGTGTGGACATCACTTCGATGCCCACCCACGAGATCATGCGCATGAGCATCGCCCAGTCTCCGGAAGGGCGACGCATTTTCCCGCGCATGACCGTGATGGAAAATCTGCAAATGGGCGCTTCGCTCGTCGACCCGAAGCACTTCAAGTCGGACCTGGAAAAGGTGTTCACCCTTTTCCCACGTCTGAAGGAGCGTCAGCATCAACGTGGCGGCACGCTATCGGGTGGCGAACAGCAAATGCTGGCCATCGGACGCGCGCTCATGAGCCGGCCGAAGCTTCTGCTTCTGGACGAGCCATCGCTTGGTCTGGCACCACTGATCGTGAAGCAGATCTTCGATGCCATTCGCGAACTGAACGAGACCGAGGGGCTGACCGTATTCCTGGTGGAGCAGAACGCATTCCATGCGCTCAAGCTCGCCCATCGCGGCTATGTGATGGTCAATGGCAACATCACGATGAGCGGCACGGGGCAGGAACTTCTCAAGAAAGAAGAAGTACGTGCAGCCTATCTTGAAGGAGGGGCACACTGATGGAAGGCAATGCAAACGGTCTCATCTGGGAAGTTTCCATCTGGGAATTCGTCTTCGTCACCGTGCTTTTGGCAGGCGGTGCCGCCTATCTGACCGGAAAGGCAGTGGCGAGCGCCTGGCAGCCCAATCTGCAGCTTGCAGCCTATGTGTTGCTTCTTGGGCTTGCGACGCGCTTCATCCATTTCGCGCTCTTCAACGGCACGCTTTTGTCGCCATACTATTACATCGTTGATGTACTGGTGCTTATGGCGATTGCCTTCTTTGGCAAGCGAATCACACGGGCGCGGCAGATGAGCACGCAGTACAGTTTTCAATATTCGCGAAGCGGTCCGATCAACTGGACGAAGAAAGCCGCCGCGGATTCATGATTAACCAGAACAATAGCTTCACTTCGCGTCAGAATTGAGCTTTGATGCTGGTTAAGCGGGTGCAAACCCGCGCGGCAGAACCGGAAAGCCGAACACCATTTCCGGACAGCTGTGGGAACATCAGGTGTTAAAGGGAGATACCATGAAAAGAGCACTTCTGGCTGGCGCAGCGCTTAGCCTTGTGATGACGGGGTCCGCTTGGGCCGAAATCGTAATCGCGACTGCTGGTCCGATGACGGGGCAATACGCTTCCTTCGGCGCGCAGATGAAGGCCGGTGCCGAGCAGGCCGTTGCCGATATCAATGCGGCTGGCGGCGTGAATGGCGAGCAGCTCGTTCTTGAAGTTGGTGATGACGCCTGCGATCCGAAGCAGGCTGTTGCCGTTGCAAACCAGTTTGCCGGTCAGGGCGTGGCATTCGTTGCAGGTCACTTCTGCTCGGGCTCCTCGATCCCGGCTTCCAGCGTTTACGCTGAAGAAGGCATCGTGCAGATCACGCCAGCTTCGACCAATCCGAAGTTCACCGACGAGCGTCCGGGCGACGGCGTATTCCGCGTCTGCGGCCGTGACGATCAGCAGGGTGAAGTTGCAGGCAATTTCCTCGTCGAGAATTTCGGCGACAAGAAAGTGGCCTTCGTTCACGACAAGACCGCCTATGGCAAGGGCCTGGCCGACGCGACCATGGCTGCCTATGAGGCTGCCGGTGGCAAGCCAGCTCTCTACGAAGCCTACACCGCTGGTGAAAAGGACTACACCGCGCTTGTTTCCAAGCTGAAGCAGGAAGGCATCGGTGTTCTCTATGTGGGCGGTTATCACACCGAAGCTGGCCTCATGGCACGCCAGATGCGTGAGCAGGGCATGGATACGGTTCTCGTTTCCGGTGACGCTCTCGTGACCGACGAGTACTGGGCCATTACCGGTGATGCCGGTGAAGGCACCCTCATGACCTTCTCTCCGGATCCACGCAAGAACGAAGTTGCAAAGCCGGTTGTTGAAGCTCTTGAAGCTGCTGGCAAGACCACCGAAGGCTACGCGCTCTACACCTACGCAGCCATCCAGACCTGGGCAAAAGCTGCCAATGATGCTGGTTCTGTAGAGTATGACGCAGTGGTCAAGGCGCTCAATGAAGGCACCTTCGACACCGTTCTGGGCGAACTCTCCTTCGACGAGAAGGGCGACGTGACCCTGCCGGGTTACGTCTTCTACGAGTGGAAAGACGGCAAGTACGACTATCTCCAGCAGTAGTCCTTGCTAAAATTTGCAAGAAAGCGGCCCGGCAGAAATGTCGGGCCGTTTTTCTTTGCGTTCGCAACCACTCCACAGGGGGCGATGCGCAAAGATATGCTCATTTGGGACCTTACCTTGCGATATATGCGTTTGCGCTGCAGCAATCGGCGCGCTAACAAATGCGTGGCGTTTCGCGGGGGAGGAGTGACGCTGAACATCTTCCCCGGTGAAATGCACGTAATAATGTGTCCCTCACCGGAGTATGCCAGTGCAGATCAAGAAGCTTCTCGTCGCAAATCGTTCTGAAATTGCCATCCGCGTTTTTCGCGCTGCCAACGAGATGGGCATCAGAACGGTCGCG
>Ga0310345_10002045_pt1 | contig 21019 bp, 22 predicted proteins | sample HC15DNA20500_MG_FD_204667 | JGI IMG/M metagenome (GOLD analysis project Ga0310345, IMG submission 204667) | Marine microbial communities from station ALOHA, North Pacific Subtropical Gyre - HC15-DNA-20-500_MG | ecosystem: Environmental > Aquatic > Marine > Oceanic | place: Pacific Ocean: North...
CATCCTTAACTAATGCCCACATATCATGCTCCTATTTTTTTAACCATTTTCTTTTTTCTAAATCTTTTCTAATCTGTTCAAATGGATAAGTCCAATCTCCATATTCCTTTTGTCTGTATAAAGTTACGCTATCATAAAATGGGGATTTATTTCCCGGCAGTGACCATAGATAATATGATAATATTGGAACTACAATCCATGTTTCTATTCCCATTGCGGCTGCCAAATGTGCAACACTGGTACAAGAAGTAATAACAAGTTCACATTTACTAATTGATAATCTTGTGTTTTTCCAACTTCCTAAACCAGTTGTTGCCATCCATTCTGGTCTTAATTCCTCATCCTTATCCCTTTGTAATGATACACAATCAAATCCTTTTACAGCATCAAACATAAGTTCGGGTGGAAATAATCTATGTTGTTCATGTTCAAATTTTGGATTACCACTCCACCTTACTCCAATTCTTCCTGGCTCTGCTTCACTAGTTCTTTCAATATATGGAGTTCCTTTTATATCTTCATACTCATATTCTAATATAGATATGGCAGACATTGCTGGAACCCACCAATCATGATAAACCGATAAAACGGCTTGATGTTCAACAGTTATAAATTTTTCAGAAAATATGTTACATATTTCTGGAGCACATGATACAAAAACTTTATGTCCTCTTTTTTCTAAATCAAATGCCCACCTATAACCATTTATCTGATCTCCTATTCCTCCTTCAAGATATAATAATACAGTACCGTCATAATTTCCTAATCTATATATACCTGATTTTGTTTCTATATGTTTATTACCAAATATATTTTCATGGCGCCCATTATCTAAGAGGACATGTCCTTCAAGTAATTTTCCCTGTTGTAATAAATACCATCCTCTATTAAAAGCTGCTCTACGATTATTACCATCACTATATAAATGATTATTTTTTAATAACTCTTCTGAAATTTCCCATCCTTTTTTAAAATCTCCTCTAATTCCAGCTTGTACCATGCTATTTAATAAATCTTCTCTTAAATTTTCATCAATTCCTACTTGTTCCATACTTTTCACCATCTCCATTTTTTATTTTTATCTCCGTTACGCTGATCGCACTCCCATCGCACCTACTTCTCCAATCACAACCTTTACCCAATCCGTTGTGCTTGGGCCCTGTACAGGGGATGAATAGTTGATTGTATTTCCTTTTCCAAAACAGCCATTTGCATTGTGGCCACTAAAATATAATGTACCACCAACGATCATACCATTAAGCTTCTGAGCGTATAGGTTCGAGCCGCTAGCACAATCCGTTGCTGTACCTGTACCAGCCCAACTATATAAAGTCCCGGCCGCATAAGTTGTGTTTCCGTTTCCTAAGTCACCAGTGATATTATAACCTCCCCACGCAAACATCGCTCCATTATTAATTCCACATCCACCAAAACCATCGTGGGATAGATTTGTCCAAGTTGTATCACTACCTACTTGTCTTGGTGAATTGTTGCTTCCACTCATGGCGTAGTTACCAAGAGCATTCCATCCCACTCCCCATGGCTTTCCATTCACATCTATAACCATAGAAGACCAATAACCTTGTGAACTTCCACCAAACTTAGAAGATTCTACACCAGCTTCCCAACCATCAGCAATATCTACTGACCCTTTTGCGCCCCACCAATCTGTACCAGCTATGCCTTGTACTGGGGATGTATAATTAGTAGTGTTATTATGCCATGTTCTTCCGTCACCACCATCTCCCCATCCCCATATAGTTCCATCTGTTTTTGTGGCAAGAGTGAAATCATTACCACCGCTGCATTGGGCCCAAGTTGTACCAGCTACTTGTACCATAGAACTATGACTTATAGTATTTCCTTGACCCAATTTTCCATTATTGCCTTGACCACATCCAAACAATTCCCCAGAGGAATTTATAAACCAGGCATTATAATATCCCGTACCCAAGTTGTACCAGTTTGTAGCTGAACCAATTTGAACAGGAGAAGATACAGCTGTATTAATGCCATCTCCTCGCTGAGAACCAGTCCCCCAAGACCAAAGAGTGCCATCGCTTTTTATTGCGTGAGAACTCTGCGCGCCCATTACAATCATAGGTGTCCAATCATCATCACTGCCTATTTGTACAGGAGAGCTCTTCCCAATGGCATCGCCGCGGCCGCCATTTCCAGATGAGTCCGCACCCCAAGACCACAAAGTATATTTATCACCTTGACTTCCAGATGATCCCGCCATTATTTGATTTTGAAAAACACTCATTTTTATTAACTCAAAGCCAAGGTTGCTACTGCATGAATATCAGTAGTAGTCGCAACATAGTAATCTATTCTATCTATCGCCGCCGCAGTAGTCGTTAATGTTGGAGCTGCGCCAGCGGCAAAATCCCAATAACTGCCATACGCCAAAGTCCTACTACCTGTACCATCCTGAGTAATTACAACAGAACCACATTGACCTGCTACTATATTAGTTGGATTAGCAAGTGTACGATTTCCTGCCAATGTTACTGAAAAGTTTTGTCCAGCAGCAAAATCAGGAGTAATAGTTGCACCATCCGACAATGCGGTAATATCCGCAGCAGCAGATTTTGCAATATGTAATTGTCTTGTCGGATTGGTAACACCAATACCCAAATCACCATTACTATCCAATCGCATTTTCTCAGCAGCAGTTTCAGACGAAGCAGTTTGAAATACCATTGCAGTTGCATTACTTGAAGAACTAAAATCACCTTCTGCTTCAGCAAGAATACCGGCGGCAACCAATATAGCGTCTGTTCCTGCACCTTCATTTGGTGCTTGAAATTTAATATGTCCCATTACATTCCCATCAGCCATGTCTGTGTCACCAGTTTGTAATGTGAGAATTGCGCCTATACCAGAGTTACCACTAGTATGGGCATTCTTTAATATTAATCCTGTATCAGCAACATGTGTTAGAGTTACATCTTGATCATCACCAAATCCTAAGACAGCACCATCTGCTAAATATAAATCAGACCATTCAAGTGAAGTTGTCCCTAATGCAGCACCATCAGATGCGTCTGGTACTACAGCAGTTGTTGCAGTTATTGTGGTTGCTTGAAATGTTCCATTGGTTGTTAACCCAGCATCTGCTGAATGAGTAAGAGTGATATCTTGATCATCACCAAAATTAATAACAGCACCATCAGCAAGAAACAGATCAGAAAATTCTAAAGCAGCTGTTCCTAAAGCTGCTCCATCAGATGCATCTGGAACAAAAGCAGTAGTAGCAGTTATTGTTGTTGCCTGAAAAGTTCCATTAGTAGTAAGACCAGTATCAGCTGCATGAGTTAACGTAATATCCTGATCATTACCAAAGTAAATTACACTACTGTCTGCCAAATACAAGTCAGACCATTCAAGTGATGCTGTACCTAGTGTATCTCCATCAGCAGAAGCTGGATTAGCTGCTACAAATCCAGTTGCAGTACCACTATTTGCAATCGTTGCTCCAGAAGCAATTGTTAATGTACTTCCCGAAAGAACGGTAAATGTATTTGCAGTAAACTGAAAATCATCGGCACCACTTATTTCTACATCAATTTGATCATCTGTATCTGATGTAATACTTGTATCACCATCAGCATCTAACTTTAATTTGGTTCCGTTAATATCAGGATTCTGAAATACTTGATATTGTTGTTGGGATACATTTGAAAATCCGATATAAGGCATTTTATGTTATCTCCATAATTGATAAACAAACATCCACGGCACCAGTTCCATAAACTTTAAATAAATCCGTAGTTTGAAGAATAATTTTATTACCAGCCATAAGTTCTAAACTGGAATTGCCGGGAATTGGTGTAGTTGTTACAAGTTCTACATCAGCATTAGTTTCTGTATCACTTGTATCAGAAGAAACAGTAACTGTGCAATTGATAGAATTTGCTGTCGTATTTCCAATCATGCATCCTAATACAACGGCCGTTGTACTACTTGGAACTGTATATACTGTAGCAAGTGTAGTTACACCAGCTTTGGTTTTTAATTTAAATGTATTTGCCATTTTTTTATCCTAATGCTATTGCTAATGCTGTTGGGTCGCCTACTAGGTTTGTTACTAAACTTACGTCCATTCGTTTAAGAGTACCACCATCGCTAACCATTAACTCATCTGTACTAGCAAGACCACTTGTAAGTGCAGTAAGTCCACTAATTACATTATTATTTAACATACTTCCCTCAACTGCCGAACTTGCAATTGTTATTGCTCCAACAGAACTCATGGTTACATCACCACTTATTGCTACAGGATTATAATTTGTACCATCAGCAACAAGTAAATAACCAGCAGTATTTGTTCCCATAGTAATATCATCGCCAGTAACAGTTAAATCACCAGTAACAGTAAAATTACCACTAGTAGTAAGACCACTATTATGAACATGTGTTATATTAACATCCTGATCATCACCAAAGTAAATAACACCACCATCAGCAAGATAAAGATCAGAAAATTCTAAGGAAGCAGAACCAACAGAAACACCATCAGCTGAAGATGGAAGAATATCAGAACTAAATTTATTCGATGAAGAAATACCAGTAACATCAGAAACCAAGTTATTAAACTCGATTCTGAAATCTTCCAAACTGTTTGTCGGTACTATTGAGCTTGCAGATAATGCCATAGTAAATCCTCGTTATATTTATACTTTATATTTATAATGTTTATTACTATACATTTGGATAATTTATAGTAATATTGTCGTCTGTTGCGAGTTCAAATCTAAATCTTCCGCCTGCATCTGTGGAAGAACCATCTGTACCATTTAATAATATTGCACCATCCGATTCATCTTCCAAATCTATAGCTCCATACTCTGAAATCAGAATATCAGCTGACCTTGCAATAGGTTCTAGAGTAGAATTAAGATAATTTTGGAATGGTATTGTTCCATCATTAATCTTATCTTCAACTATTACTCTGTCGCTCTCTAGTTCCAATTTATTGTTTGTTCCAAATCCAGTTCTACTTTCAAGTAATATGTTATCTCCATGAGAACCAGAGGCTGTGGTTTCATTTTCTTGCATAAAGAAACCACTCTCATTACTCTCTTCTAAAATTATTGCTGTCTGTTTTACTGGTGTTGAACCACCTGTAGGTCCAAGGCCATCATCTATATGAGAATCCAGAACAAGTAACGATGGTCGAACAATATCCGATAGATTAAAGGAATCATATTGAACTACACTTTCACCAAGAATCTTAAATCCAGCAGAGGTACTAGAACTATCGACGCCATTAAGAACTAGAGTATCCCCTGCATTTTCTGAAACCTCTGCAACTATATTCTCCCCTGCATTTGAATAATCTGAATCAGTTGCGTTCAGAATAATTTTATCTGCCGAAGTACCTATCCATCCTGTAGTTGCTTGTTCTAATATAATAATATCAAATTCTGATACTATAGTATGATTAGAATAATTCCCAATATTCTCAAAGGTGAAACTGGCATCATTATTGGGGTCTGTCGCATCTTCCAGAATAAAGTTTTCACCAGCATCTATAGCATATTCATCTCGTATTATTTCATCTGCCCCATGGCCTGTAGTGGTAGTTAGTGGTTGTTGAAAATTATCGGCATCTACCAAAAGATACCCACTTGTTGCCGTTCCTTTTTCCAATTCAAATTTTGCTACAGGATTGTGGAAAGGATTCCTTGCGAGTGTTACCAAACCAGTTGATAAATGTCTTGGAGTAGATTGTGGAATATGTATCTTTGTCGTAACAAAAGAGACAAGGGAAACATCGTGATTTGGCCCGCCGCCCCTGAAAGAAGTTTCAAGTTGTTGAGAACCACCACTCTCATTCAACACTGTGTTTAATACTTGATTTCCTTGTAACCCAACTTTAGTGAGAACTATCCCAGAAGATGCATCTTCCAGTTCCATAGAATCTCCAGCATTGGTAGAACTCGAATCAGTACCGTCAAGAAGAATATCACCGCCTGCATCTGTCCTTGCCACATGGTCACTATCTTCACTACTATTCATAACTATGTTTGCTGTAACGACTACAGACTTCTCTGATATAATTCTGTCGTTGGCATTTGAGGAAGAAGAGTCTGTACCGTTAAGAGTAATAACACCATTACCAGCAGCTCCAGTGTCAGTACCATCCTCAAGGTGAATACCAGCAAAATCGTCAAAATGGAATAATGGAATTTCTTCTAAAGCATAAGAACCAGCATTGGTAGAAGAAGAGTCTGTACCGTCAAGGATAATAGAGTCACCCTCGACTTTAATATCTTCGGATTCCTCTAAGACTATATGTTCCTCAAACGCACCGTCCACAATATCAACAGATGCAAGTCGCCGTTGTGTTGTTTCAGAGAAGAGAATTTCAAAGGTAGAAGCAAGTATTGGCGAGAATTTATCTTCTGGTGCAGCAACACCAAGACCACTATACCAACCGCCACCAAGAGATGATCCTGCATTTGTAATTGCAGCAGAAACAGAACTCTGCACTACAACTTTACCGAACACTGCCCAACCAGCTGGATGTACAGCCTTCTTTAATTGATCCAGATACGTTGCTGTACCAAATCCAGTTTCTACTTCATAGGAAAACTGTTGATAATAATAAGAGTCTTGTATTCGGTTTAAATCCTCACCAATAAGACTTTCAATGTTTACACCATAAGACTTAGCAGTTTCCGTAGTAGTTGCAATTGCAGAAGTTCCTTTTGCAATGTTAGCTTTAACAATTGTTCCCGTCGCGCCCTCAGAATCAGTGATAGTAGTTGGATACGGATTTGTTGCAGTTGCATTTGCAAAGAAATCTATTGCATCCTCATTGATAATATCATCACCAGCATTAGTACTGTCGGAATCTGTTCCATCAAGTGATATAACACCAGAAGCAGTTTCTATATTATGAAGAAGTTTAGCACTCACATTTTCTACGGAAGTTCCAGAATCCTCATTTAATATAACACCACTTGCCGCTGTTCCTGTTTCAAGGTGAATAAACCCTTCAGCATCAGTTGAACCAGAATCCGTTCCATTGAGAAGAATTCTTATAAAATCAATATCAGTACCTTCTAAACGAATGGTGTTGTTATCACCATCATTTTCATTTAATAATAAACTACCAATGTCAGTTTGTGAACTATCTGTTCCATCAAGAATAATAGTGCTTTCTGCTTCCTCATCAAAATGATGATCTATTATAAGACGAGCACCAGCACCAGACGATCTTGCAGCAGTTAATTGAGCTTCCTCTATAAGAAATCTAGGGTGTTGTCGTTCATTAGTATTGTCACCAAGAGAGAAAGAAGTTTCGTTTAGTAAAACATCTCCTGTACCATCCTCATTCGCAATACCATCACCAACATTGGTTCCATCTCTTGAACTATGTTCTAATTGGAGAGGTGGAATAAATGAATCATTAGGAGATTCCATTACCAATGCACTACCAGCTGGAAGACCATTACCAGACTCAATAATAATATATCCGTCTAGAGTATCTTCATTATCTAAAACAATATTATTACCATCGGCATCTACTATTTCATTTCCAATTTCAAGAGAATTGTTTATACCAACGGTACTAACTACTACATCACTTCCAACTCTACTACCATCCTCAAGTAAAACCCCTTCACTGTCACCTGTCTCCAATGTCTTTCGTACAACATCCTCAAAGGTTGTAGTTAAAATATTATTCGTAGAGTCCCAGCCCTTAACTGTTCCTGTGTGGGTAGTAAGAGTATTTTTAGCAGCAAAAGTTCCAGATACATCTTTTAATGTGAAGTTAGCACGAAATGCCATATCAGGAGCAGCGCTATAATTAAATCCCTGATTTGTCATTCTTACTTCACCAATTGAACCGATATTATCTGTTGTTGCTAAAAGAGCTCCACTAGTACCAGTTGTTGATGTTATTGCTACAGTAGGAATAGTTACATATCCACCTCCGCCATCTTTGATGAATACTCTATAAATTCCACCGCTATAATCTGTACCTTCTTCTATCTGAAACCTATCTGTGTCTGTACTATAGGTATCATTACTTTCTTGTTGTATTGATGGCTCAATTGAAACATTATGTCCAGCATGTGTAGAGGAAGCATCAGTTCCATTTAAAAGAAGATTTCCTGTTTCATTTTCAAGTGCAACTTCAAAATAATCAATATGTGTTCTGGAACCAACTTCAGAAAGAATATAATCATTCTCATTTGTTGAGGCCTTATCAGTACCTTCCAATAAAAATGAACCATCAATAATAGAAACAAATCCTTCGGCGGATTTTGTATTAGAATCAGAAGTGGTAAAAGTAAGAGTATCCCCTACTTCATATTTACTCCCAACATCATCTACAACAATTCCATTTACTTGTCCAGTATTAATAGTATTAATTCTAGCTGTTGCTAAACCATTACCAATACTGGTATTTGTATCAAACTCAATATCCTGATCAACTGTATATAACGCGCTTGAATTTGTAATTACAGGAACATCCACTATTCGTTTAACAGTGAACGTCATATTCACATCTGAATCTTTAGCAGTGGTTGTTACAATTTCACCGTCCGTAAAAGCAAATGTATCACTAGGAGATGATTTGTTAAGTTCAAATTCTACAATTGCAGCTCCACCTTCACTAAATGATGTAGCAGAAGCTACAACTGCTTTCTCACCAGACGATCCACCTGTAATGGTTCCACCAACTGCTTCTGCGACATCAATATTTGTAAGAGGAGCAACTCGCATAATTGTTTTGCTTGCCCAATTACCATCTGACGCTTTCATCATATATTTGTTTGGATAAGTTACGTCAGCATTTTCTCCCAACAACATACGCATGAAAATCTTATGACCTTCAGATGTTCCTTTTGCCCTATACAACTCACGAATATTTTTGATTAAATTTCTTTTAGATATTCCATCTGCTAACGTGAGAGGAATTGCGTTCATGAACTCATCACGGAAATTATCTAGAAAATCATAGATTGTATTATCAACATCAGCATAGGATAACAATTGCTGTATGTTCTGAACAGGATTTGCGCGATACCTAGTAACCGTACCAGATGCTCCAGAGGTTCCACCTGTTATGGTTTCTCCTGTAATAAATTTTTGTTGGGATGTAATAAAAATTCTTGAAGTGCTTGCACCTAAATCATCAGCAAGAACCGTGGCAGTTGCTTTTGAAGTTCCACCAGTAATTGTTTCACCAACAGTAAACTTACCATCACTTCCCGACCCACTTTCTAAAACAATTTTATTTCCATCAACATCTAATACATTAGATGCTGCTGTTAATTCCAAAAGAAGGTTATCAATATTTACAGTAAGACGAAGTTCTCCAGCTTCAAGATACTGATAATAATGTTTTAGAAAACGAGAAAATACAGGATGGTCCGACTGAATAAAATCAGGCAGTTGGCCATCAATAAGATTACTTACCTTAGTAGTTAATTTTCCTGTTGGATTATTATCAAACGGCATTTTTTAATAGCTCGATGTTGATGTATAGGAAGATGTAGGAGTATATGTTGTACCAGCACCACTGTCTCCAACCGCAACCGTATCAACTTCTCCTGTTATATTAGTATTGATAAAATCAATTTCTAACACTTGATTGCGAACTGGAACTATATCCTTGGAATTTGGAATACTCGTAATACGAATTTCGTCTGAAGCTGCACCATCGACCTCAACTACTGAAGTAATATAAATTCCATCAGTAACAATTTTTCCTGTTGAATATGTCACAGTACCAGCAGTTGAATCTGTATATGTTCTTACTCCAGCCACAACATAATACGTTCTTAAATTGCCTGCACCATCATCATCAAAATATTGCACATTTGTTGCATCACCGCTTATATAAAATCCAGTTGATGCAATCACTCCACCAGAACTTTCATTGTGCCCAGAGTGTGGATGATAAAATGCGTTGTTAAAATCAATTGTATACGCAGTTGAAGCAGTAGTAGTAGGTGTAAAGAATTGTCCCATCGTAATATTTACTGCACTACTTGTAATTGAAATATCTGTGTTATCAATAAGTCCCAATAGTTTTGAATGCCTGAATAGTCCTTCAAATTGTTCAAGATCAGAAGTACTATAAGTTTTTAAAGTGGTATCAACTAAAGTCTCTAATTCTGTGTCAGTATATGTTGTCTTACTTTTATTATATTTAAATGTTCCACTTAAAATTAATTTAGTTGTTTGTGGGTCAATAATAACAGGAACAGTTGATGCAACAGTATATGGTGCCAAATCAGTAACCAATTGCGTTTTTTCTGCTGTGGTTAAATTAACGCCCGTAGTTGCTTTAATTGAAATAAAAACTTTACCATATTCAGCTGTACTTATCGCTCCAAGACTTGTATCATAAGAACCACTCTCTCCACCAAACACTGATACAGATTGTGCAGCAGGATATAATTTCTTTGCATAAACTTTATAATCTTCAGCAGTAACACATCTTCCTTGAGATGCATAATCAAGAGGTGCATTATATTTAATTGATTTTAAACTTTCTGGTTCACCACCACCACTCGCAGCAGATTGCGTGAAAATTGCTATATCAGTAACACCTCCAATACTTGTTGAGTTTGCAAATATAGAAGCACCGTTTGCAACTGTTTTGTTAGTTACAATATAAGTTAAAGTTACAATGTTACCATCAGACAATGCTGCACCAACTACTCCATCCCCAAAATACACTTCATAAAGTCCAGCTTCTACTTCTTGTAAAAAATAAATTTTACTGGCAGCTGCAACTTGAGTTATATCTGTTGCTTGTGTATATGTATTTATTGTAGTATCACTTGAAGAAGTTTGCACTTTAACTGTTAATGTAACTGTATCCGCCCTATTATTTCTAAGTAAAAATCTTTGATCAACATCAGATGAATCAACTGTATATCTTGTGGTTACATAAGTTCCCTCATAAACAGGAACATTTTTAAAAGTAATACCAGAACCAATATTTGAATCAGTAACATCTGAAGCAGTAACAAATTGATAATCCGTTCCATCAACACTCGTTGTAAATACTGTTCCCGCATCCATTGTTGCTGTTGCAGTTGTAATAGTGTTTAATGTAACATCAATAATTGCTTTAGCTGCTTTAGCAGATGTAGGAATATACCCTAAAGTTTTTGCATGAGAAATAATGCTAGATCGTAAGGATGCACTATCGAGAAACATTTCGTTTGCAAGCATATTTGCATTAAATCCAAGATAGTGCGTATTGTAAGCAAGCACATCCAATAGGGCACTCATACCAGAACCTTCAAAATCATAGTCTTTAAATTCTGTTTGTGCTTTAAGAAAAAGTTTAAGATTGTTTTTTACTTCATCAAAATCAAATTCTGTTACGTTTAGTCTTGATTCATTTATTGCCATTATCGTAATCTTTCTAGAAATACCGTTAGGTCTACTAATTCGGTTGGTGCATTTACAACATAAAATGATATAGTACACTCGTATTCATTACGATCTAAATTTGGAAACGCTGATACACTAATTAATCTTGCTCTTGGTTCAAAATTTTCAATCACCATTTCAATTTTTCTTGTAAGAATATGAGAGGTTGTGGGAGTCATATTTTCAAACAATACATCCCTGACCCCTGACCCAATTTCGGGATGGAAGGGTTTTTCATAATGATTCAATAATACAAGATTGCGAACAGAACGCTTCACTGCTTGAATATCATTTACTTTATTAATATCATTAGACGCTGCTTTCTTTCCAAAGAAAAGGTCTAAATCAGAATACTGTTTAACACTCCGATCAGATTCATTAAATGCTTGTGAATCTGTAAAAGCAGTTGGTGTTGGCATTATAAACTCCTGTTTATATTATTTATAAGATGTAATTTAATATATCTCAATTTCTTCTATTACTGCTTCAATATTATCATGCCAATAATTTAAAAACTTATGTACTCTTGGATATTCTGGTCTTACATCATCTGTCTGCCAAATAAACTGTTGAAGAATATGTTGATAATCTGGCCTCCAATAAAAAACATTCACAGTTACGATAGTGTTCTTTATTATAATCATTTGTCTTAATCATCATTAACAAAACGTGGGTCATAAGTATCCGCATATTTATATTTTATTTTAAAATATGGCCCTTCGCCGGCCGAGGTCGCCTCGGGATCACCTTTTACGTCAGATGGCCCATAGCCGGCACCTCGACCATCAGTTATTGTCAATGTTTTACCGTCCAAGCTCCAAAGGTCATAAAATACTTTCTTACCTTCCTGCGTAAATGTCCTACGCTCCCCGCCATGCTGGGGATAAATGTTTACCCATTTAAATTTTTTCGTACTGGAATCATTGTAACCTCTAACAGAAAGAATTTTAAGCGGCACATGTTTTAATTCGATTTCATAATCGTAAGGATACTCCCTAGTAAACGTAAAACCCTCGTCAATATCGTCAGTAATTTCTTCCCTCATTGTAACTGGTCTACCAGTAAATCCTTCCTCAGCTGTATTTGCTCGTGTTCTTGTCGTTTCTCCTCCTCCAGAAGTTGTAATTGTTTGAGTTTGTATCGAATTTGATTCACTTACTTCTGTAATAGTTGTTGTTGATGTAATTGAATCTTCGGGAGTTGTAACCTCAACTTTATTCCCCCCAGTTGTTGTTACGTTTGAAGTTTTTGTAGCAACTTTATAAGCACCTGTATCTTTTGTAGGAAGTGTTGTTGATGTAACAGTGTCAGCTACAACATCTACATCAGTAGATGGTTCGGGTATCATCTTTTGAACTTTAACTCCTAACCCAGTTCTCTGTGCAACAACTTCAGAATTTTTTAATAACGTAGAAGTTTCTTCTTCTTCTGAATCTATTGTAGGTTGTTTAGATTCTGCAGCCTTCTCTACAGCTGCCGTTAACCCGTCAGCAGGTTTTTCAAAATTTGGAACAGCTGAGCATAAATCAGTTCCACCCTGTATTGCACCAAGCGCGCCTGTAACTAAAGTACCTAAGTCATATCCACCAGCAGTCAATTGTGTTCCAAAATCAGTTGTGATATCAGATAACAATTGAGTATGTTCAAAACTTCCTGGCGTTAAACTTGATAAACTTGTTACCAATGATTGTAAGTTAAGACTAGGAAGTGCTGGTATTTCTGATATTAAACCTCTATGTTCTAATTCAAGAGAATTAAAATCAGAAAGTGTAGTAGATGATAAAGCTGAAGCATCAACTTCTAAACCATCAAGAGCACCAGTTATTAATTTTTCAAACGCAGTTTGTATAGAATTAAATTCAAGACTTGTACCACACAGATTTGGAACTTTAAGATTAGCCATAATTATCCTCCAGCAAATACATCAGAAGAACCAGATGCTGAGGAATTAGGAACCCATGAACCGTGTCCACCTGTTGCATCACCTTTACGATGTACCTTAATCCCATTTACAAATACGGTAGAACTACCAGCAGTTGCTGGATCACCGCAACTAGTTTTGTCACCAATGCGAACAGTCTTTGCCCCGTTAGTAAAAACATTTGCAGAACCTTCTGCATATGCAGTTTGATGAAATGGATTTGGTGTTGGACTCGCATGACCAACATGACTATCCGTACCTACTCTTGTTACTTCTGCCATAGTACCTCCTAGTTCAAATTAATCAATGCAGAATCAATATCAACTTCTGTGCTGACATTCAGATCAAGTGTCCCAGTAGTATTATTAGTATGACTCGCCTTAAATGTTTCTGTAACCAATCCCTCTGAATAAATTGTAAGACCATCTGCTTCAGTTTTAACATCCATAGCCTTAGCAGACTTCATATTAAGTTTATCACCAGATTTAAATGAAGTAATACCAGATACAGTTGTAGTGGATAAATTATTTTTAGCTACAGTTGTTATACTTCCAGCAGTTGAACCAATCTTAATATCATTTACAACACTTAAACTATCTGTATCGTTAATAATTATAAGTCTAGATTTCTCGATGATAGTATCGTCAAGTCCAGTTATGCGTGTCTTTCTATCTCCATTAATTTGTTGTGCATGATTACCTCGTATCTCCTCTTCACGATTTCCACCAGATGCACCAGCTCCAATTTTTACCAAATGATTCTTATGTACCTTTTGAGTATAGTTTCCCTCTACTTCTAAGATATAATCTCCCTTGATTAATTCTCTTACTGTTCCTTCTACTGTTATGTTAACAGACCCAGAAATAGAAACATTAGAACTACCAGCTACAATCTCATAATTATCACCAATTACTTTAACAACCTTATTACCGTTAGGATGTATTTCTTCAAAAGTTCCTGATGTATGTTGAGTAAACAATCTTTCATGATTCGGTGAATCATCTATTTCATGTATATGTCCCGATTCACTTTCATGCACATGATTATATGGATATTGAGATGACACATATGGATTGGCATCTTTTTTTATTGACTTAGGATCAGGTTCATTCCAAAAGCCACGAGTCTCTTCTACAGCAGCATCAGATACAGATTGAAGATACGGTTTGGTGGCAGTAGGAACTCCTGTTCCTTTTACATCAGTTGCGGTGTTATCATCATCTACACCGACAGTAGTATCAACTTTTTCTGGATCACCACGAAGCCTTTGTTTACGACGATTAATAAGAGAGTTATGTGTTTCTGAAGTAGCCCCCTGAGCTAACCTATTAGTATCACTTTCCCCTGTTTCATGTCCAGATGGCATTGTATAGTCCTCGCCACCTACTGGATACGGACCATTCCATACGTCACCAGCATATTCTACTTGTTTTGAAGTAGGCCCTCTAGGATCATTAAAACCATATCTATTATCAGCTGCTTCATCTGGGATGCCTGGCAATGATCCTATAATAAGAGGTTGTTGTTTCTCTTGTGTATCTCTGAAAAAACCAACTACCCAACTACCTTCAACAAGAAAAGATGGGGTACTGCCCATACCTTGCATAGACGGGTCTGTTACAGGATGCATAACGTGGGCCCACGGTAAATCTGTGGTTGGAAGCTTCCCTAAATCTGATGTGTGATATCCAAGACAACGAACTCGCACTCGCCCAAGTCTTAAAGGATCATTTCTATCTTCTACAACACCAACGAACCAAGAGAAACCATCTTGGCCCATAAAATAACTTTGTTCTGCCATAACATCCCTTTTAAATAATATTTTAATTATTTATAAGGGTTAATGCAAGTCTGGGTCACGCCCTAGGCGATTAGGTGAAGGATTGAAGTTATATACTTCTATCTCATATTTTTTATCAGGATTGGTTGACTGAAGCATCTGTATTGCTTCTAGTGCTGCATTTTTTTCCATACCATCACATAATATATCCTTTTGGATAATGCGATATTTTTTCATGGTGGGATATTTATACTTTTATTTAATTGTGAGGAATAAGTATTATATTAAAACTAATACTTATTCTCGGCTCTTTTGTTTCATTAGGATGAACTGCATGTTGTAACCAAGACGGAAATATAAGCATACTTCCTGTATGTGGATCAAGAGTAATCTGAAGGCACTGACTATAAGGTATAGACTCTAAATTTTCTGAATATAATTCATAAGGCATAGTCATTTGCCTTACCACTCTAGGGTCAAAAAATCGAATTGCCCCGCTATTTTCTGGTACATCAACATAATAAACACCAGACCAATGAACGCCTGGGTGTTGATGAATTTCGTTAAAGTCTCTATATCTATTCACATTTGCCCAAGCATTACTAATTCCAATATCTACATCAAGATAATTGTTATGACTTATTACTTGCTTTATACCAAGTGCAATAAAGTCCCGTAAAGCAGAAAATCTTTTATCGTTTTGTAATGCCCCACTACTATGCCAACCACCATTATTTGAGAATGTATCAGAAGCTTCTGTTTTTTCCTTTTCTAAAATCATTTGTTTCAAATCTTCATTATTAACAGAAGATGTTCTTATGTTAGGATGAAATTGGTCCATATCATCATTATCGAATTGCCACATTTCAGTGGAAAATATATTACAGAGATTACCCATTTCTAATACAACCACTTGGCCATATTTTTAAATTCTTCGCTTACACCCAAAGCATTTCTCTTTTCCATTCCCAAGATCAACTGCCACGGATTCATTCCAAGGTTTCCAGCTAGAATAATTCTATCGTGATCACATTGATGTTCTGGTACAGAATGTCGAATCCAGCCAGGAAATAAAATCATGTTACCACTTTTCGGAAATATTGAGTGTGAAGAATCGTAACGTAAGGAATCGTTAAAGGCTAAAGGTGAGCACTTCTCACAACATTCCACATTATATACCCAACTCCATATCTGAGGCCAATGCTCATGAGTTTTAGTATAGTTTCCTTTAGAGTATATTGCACCCCAACAATCGTATGGCATTAATGGAACTCCCTGTCTTGGAGAATTGTCATACGCCAATTCTATTGCCATGCGACACACTTCCATAAAATCAGAATTGGTTTCGTGCATATACCAGCCAGTCATACTTGCTTGTACATTGGTTGATGACTTTTGAATATCACCAATATCTCTACATGTTTGTGCAAGTCGTTTCTGAAGTTCTTCGTTTGAATAATCTTTCTGTACAACAGGATACTTTACTTGAAAAGATACAGACTGTGGATTAGTTCTTAGTTGCCTAAATTTCTTTTCCTCTAATACATTCTCTTTTTCTATATTAGATACAAGTGATTTCAATGAATTCATATTAATAATTCCTCTGAGCTACCCTCGCCTGGTGGATACCAATACCATCCTGTAGCAATATATTTCGGATGAGTGTGTACAGGATTGCCTCTATGTTGATACATCCATGCAGCAGGAAATATACACCCCAAACCCTGTTTAGGTTGTATGCGTATCTTATCATATAGGAATTCTGTTTCTCCTTCTCCATTCGGAATATCATTCAGATAGATAGTCCATACCAAAGCTCTGGTACAATTTTCCCAATGACTTATTTCCGCATGAAAGTTGTGAAACCCCCCACCCATAGGATTTGTACGTTGTATTTTAATTTCGGGTGTAAGAAGTTTACGAGTTCCCCGATATGCGTAAGGAAATTCTTCTGAGTATTCTTGTAGCATATCAAGTTTAACTTTTTGTACGGATTCATATAGTTTAGAAGTTTCTGGAAGCCACATTTGTTTATCATTGCGAGTCTCACGATTAACTTCTTTGGTTCTTACATCAGGCTCACTCTCAAACCACTCAATGATAGATTGGCATAACTCTTTTGACAATGCACCATGAAATCCTCTTACAAAATTACGAAGCATTCTCTCTATCCGAATTTAAATTACCAGAAATCATAATACGGTCATGTTCGCAAGTATGTGTTGGTACTTCATGTTGTAACCATGCGGGGAAAACAATCATCTGAGAAGTCTTCGGAATTACACTTAAAGGTTCTTGTGCGTTAGGAAATACCAGAGGCGAACACTTCTCACACGCAAACACACAATAAGTATATGACCAAAGAGAAGGCCAGTGATTATGCATCTTCGCAGACTGGCCTTTATTATAAATCAATCCCCAAGTATCGTTAAGATACAGAGGAACCTTCAGTGGAGTACCATCGGTATCCGTTTTTGTTGCGAGAGGACAATCATTCGCAATTTCCATTGCTTCATCTGCAACAAATACAAAAGAATGATAAAAAGCATGCATGTCCCAACGTGTCATAAGACATTTCGCTGCGGTTCTGCCCCCTAGATAATCCCCTGCATCTCTTATGTCTTTTTCCAACTGATCATTATCCAACCCTGTTATCTGATTTACTTTAACAGGATACTTGTCAATAAAATGAGGCCAAGGCTTATTATTCTTTCCATATACCAAATCACTTAACGCACTCATACTATAATCTCCTGTATACGTTTCTCATCTGGATGACGACCATCAAATTTCGGTTCTCCTTTTGGAAGATGGTAAAACCAACCTGTTGCTATATATTTAAGACCTTCATTCGGAGTGACACCCTTATGTGGATGAGTCCAAGCAGCAGGCCATATAACAGTTCGACCTGTTTTGGGTATAACTGTTTTCTCCTGATATGGAAAGTGTGTACCACATAATGCATCATTTAAATAAATCATCCATGCAAGCATACGATATGGATAAGAACCAGAAGTTTCATTATGCAAAGAAAAGAAACCTTCCTCTTCTCCATTGTATCGCTGGATATTGTATGAAGGGCATAGTCTCCACTGACTAATCTTATCTATGCTGTTTAGGTAATCATACTTTTCCCTGTATTTTTCTATTGCAAGCCTAACAAATACATAAACAGAATCATTAATCGCCCAATCCTCACCAAAATTCAACGTCAATGTTGAACAAATCTTTTGACGATTACGATTAAAGGCCTTTAGTCCAGCAGGTTTTGACGTATACGTTTGATCAAAGAATTTTATAATCTCATCACAACCCGCATAGGTATAATCATCATCATAAAATTCCAAGAAATCATGCAATGCTCGAAAACCTTATAAACTCATTAACACTCCTCCCCTTAAAAACTTCAACAAACACAGAATCCATGTTCTTCGGTTTTACAGGTACAAACTTCTTGAGCTTCTTAGAATAATAGAGGGGAACTCCATTCTTCAATCGCATCTCATCATACGAATCCATGTCAGATTGAATATTCACGATAGGCCCTTTGCACTTCTCGCCATATTCATTCTCATATTCTACATTATCACCAATATTCATTTCACTTATTCCTTATTAATGTTAAACAAGGGTAAGGCCATACATTAATACACACCATACCATTGCACCTAACAATACTAACCCTGTTCCTATACAAATAAATTTAAAAGATTTTATTGGATGACGTATCAACCAATATATTAAAAACCCTGTAACCAATAATACTAATATAGACATAATGAATATTATAACATGTTCACAACACATTGTCAATACTTATTTTTGAGGGTTGTCTGTATAATTTAAATAGGTCAATAAAATATACTTTGCATATCCTGGCATTAAAGGTGGATTTCCATGATGTACATAAGTCCATAACGGGGGAAATACCAATAGACTACCTTTTTGTGGTTTTATAGCATCTTGAAAAACTGGAAATACTGTTTCACCACCAGCAAAATCATCATTTAAATACACCATCAGGTTTAAAAACCTTTTAGCCGATGCATGGGTTGCAACATCAACGTGTGTTTTAAACTGTTCAGCATTTGGGCCGCCGTCACTCACCAAAAACCGTTTCATTCTAAATTCTTCGTAACCATATTCATCTGGCCATTGAAAGTTTTGTAAACCAATATCTTTTGAATATTGTTTGATTATTCCTAAAAATTTTCCAAGAGCAATTTCATTAAGGAATGTAAACCTTTCAAATCCCATAGGGTTCATTCTTTGACAATTACAATCACCACAAATAGGTTGCCCTGCATCTCCAATTCCACCACCCTGATCTGGCCCAAAACATATACTGCTATCCCTTACTTCATCAGCATCCTTTTCCATAGTTTCTTCAAAAAAATTAACATACTGATCACACATATCAGCTGATAGAAAATTATCATATATTCTGGTATAAAAATTTAAATCATTTTTCATCGCTAATGTCCCTCTGTCTATATACACCACCTATAGGAGTCTGCACAATTGTTTTTCTATCAAATTCTCTATGAATATAACAAGAGGTTGTTATAGCTTCAACAGTAATAGATCGCAAACCATTAAAATGAACAGGAATAAAATCCTCATATGAATCTAATAGTTCTTTAGTTTGTCTATGAAGATCACTATTGTCTAAAATTATTACACCACCATTGTTTAATCTTTCTACTGCTAATTTAACACAACGATATTTTGAACCGTGGTTGTTACCTCCATCAATAACAATAACATCAAAATTATCATCAACATTATTTATTGCATGTACAAATTCATTACCAGTTTTATGCTGAATTTTTATTCGGGGTTCAACACCTTTAACAATATTAAACCATTTAATATCAGGTTCAACGCCCTGATATTGAACACCTTGTCTTAACCACCAAAGACTACTATTACCACAACCCCATTCAAAAACATTTGCATTTATAAAATCAATATTAGTGAGATATTCTATACATGGATAAGTATATAAAGGTAAAGGTAATCCCATAACATCCACAGCCATACCTGTTCTAGAAGATTCTAAATATCCATATTTCTCCCCAATTAGCTTGGATATAAATGTAAGATGTAAATCTTCAATTGGTAACTTTGCACCATTAATATCTATACTAGCCATATTTAAATTCACTGTTGGCTGCACGTTCGAGCTCTTCCATAACCACATCGGTAAAATATGTCTTGGGATCATTCAAAATCGTCTTACCAAACTGTTTGGTGCCATCAGATAACTCGTACCGTGTGGATACCTTTTTAAATACCCCATACTTCTCGCCGAGTTCCAGTAAGCCGTAGTATCTATCCAGCCCCTTATCGTATGTCAACCGTACATCGACAATTTTATTCTCTACCGTCAATCTACTCTTATGATTCTTGCAATGAATGATATGACCGATAACTTCTGTACCGTCTTTCTCTTTCTTTCTACTCAAATACACAATCGTACTCGCTGCATATTTCAAACCACTACCGCCACCCATCTCCTTCTGGGGAAACATACTTCCAATTACATCGTAGGTATGGTTCGTAACCAGCATCGGGACTTTCGCTCGCCCTAGTTTCAAGGTCATGACCCGAAACGCAGCCTTCAGAACCTGAGCTCTACTCATATCCCTTGTTTCCTTGCCCAGAGCAGTATCTTCCATCTCTTTCGTAGTAGATAACATACCCAGAGAGTCCAGACAGAGAAAGAGTGGCTTACGATCTGCTTCATTCTGTGCAAGATACGAGTCAAGTATTCTCAACACTGAATGCCGAAACTCCTGTACGGTTGAAACGGGAAAAATTACCATACGATCTGCATCAATGCCCCGACTGATAATCAATTCCTTTGTAATTGCACTTTCACTCTCAAAATAGATAAC
>Ga0310345_10002046_pt1 | contig 21016 bp, 7 predicted proteins | sample HC15DNA20500_MG_FD_204667 | JGI IMG/M metagenome (GOLD analysis project Ga0310345, IMG submission 204667) | Marine microbial communities from station ALOHA, North Pacific Subtropical Gyre - HC15-DNA-20-500_MG | ecosystem: Environmental > Aquatic > Marine > Oceanic | place: Pacific Ocean: North...
TCCATCTTCTTTTTCTGCTCCCTACGTTTAACATATGTCGGTGGAATTTTAGTCTTGAAGACAACATATTCCGTAGGAGACCATGCCTCGCCAAGTGGTTGTGATGGGACATCCCACCAAATCCTTGTCTTCTTTTTATCCTTCTTTACCTTTGGTTTACGTCTTGGACGAATAGCTTCCCATGGAGGTATTAGTAAACCCGGAAAAGTAGGCGGTGCTGGAGGAACTCTTGGTGTCTGTTTAGGTGTAATTGTAACTGCTCTTGTCCTCAATTTTGTTCTATAGGCTTGATCAAAAACTTCTCTTTGTGCTTGTCTCATTGATTGTGCTTGCTCTTGTACCAACCTTGTAGTTGTTGATACTTTGAGTGCAGGCGAAGTTTGCAGTTTAGCCATAGAACCTTGAATTGATTTTGAGGCTAGATTAATATTTTCTCCGATATTTGGCACTTGAATCCCTACAGAATAACCAGAAAATGGCGTACGAATTGGCGGAATAAGACCTTTTCCGCCAGACTTCTTTACATCAGTTTGTAGACCTGTAAAAAAGAGGCTGGGCGACGTAAATTGTGCTGGGGTTACTGGTTGCGTCTGTACAAAACCAAGTGGTTGTGTCGTTGATACGTCTGTTGGAAGCTGATCATCTGCCTGTTGAGCGCCTGTTCCCCAATCATAATTAAAGCTTCCCTGTGGGTCTCCCGCCAATCTAAAGGGCATAACAGTACCAGCAGGATATTTTAGAAAATCATAAAATGGTGAAAAGCCTCCAACATCTGCCGTCATATTTCTATTTACTTGATCAAGGGTCTGTGACATCACTACTTTTTTAGCTTCTGCTTCTTTTTTATGTCTCGTCTCTATCATTTCCTGAATTTGTTCATGTGTGGGTTTTTCGGGTTCGAGAATCTGATCGTGTTTTCCCTCTTGTTCACTCCAGTACTTGTTCCTCTCTGCTTTGTACGCTTCTCTCTGTTCCTTTGACATTTTAGCTAGGACTCTATCCTTTGCTGCATCTTCCCAAGCTGTCGCTGCTTCTTTTGTCCTGAATAATCTTTTTTTCATATCATCTGGTAATGCTTTAACATGATGCAGAAAATCAGCGTACACAGTAGGGTTATCATGGAGTAAACTCTCTTCAATATTGGTATTCATTTTTAACATTCTCTTTTCTATGATAATGTCCTGCATTTCCTTTTGAATCTGTTCTTTAAGAAGTGCCGCATCGACGGTCTGTTTACTTCCTAACCAACCATCTGGTGGTTTAGCACCAAACTCATCAGCCTTGATTGTTCTACCCTTACTATCCACAACTTTTTTTCCTTTCTTAACATAATCATCCCATAGTTTTATGGTATTAGTACTAAAAGGACTATCATACGTCCTTGCCTTACTTTTCATTAACTTTTCCGCTGCCCTGATTCTATCATTGCTAATATCAATTTTTAGTTGGTTCTGAAGTTTTTGCCTCGTTATTCTTTCAATACTGCCCATTGCCTCACTTTCTAATTGTGGTTTTTCTCCAAGATATAATTCTCTTGAGCGCCTAATGAATTTTTCAACGAAACTCTCTTTCTTTTTAAGAATGTTAGCAGCTAAAGTGGAGCTAGTTCTGTCAAATATAGCATAACCATCACCGTCCACCTTTACTATTCTTTGATCAAGAAGTTTTTTCTGGATACGGTGTGCCAAAGGCTTTTCCGCGTTTAAGGCTTTTTTCCATGTATCATAAACACTTGGGTGCCATGTAGATGAATCAATTTGTGTTTTACCATCAACCTTTTTTCCCTTAAGTGCTGGCGCATCTGCATCTTGTAACAACCTCAAAATATCATCAGTATAACCATCCAATGAAATTCCCATATCATCTTCAACTGCCCTAACATGGGCTGGAGTAATACCTGTCTCTCCAGCAGAGTGCATATCAAATACTTGTTTATTCGAACCCATGTACGAATATACCTCCTCTCCATCCTTATCATATACCTCTCTTCCATGCTTGTCGACTTTCCTCTTGAAGTACCGTTGACCTGTAAGCCTATAGAATTTTTCTTGGAGTCCTCCTTTAACTTTCTGAACTACTTTTCGTGGATACGTTGTCTGCGGAAGTTTTTTATGGAAAATGTTCCAGATAGCTACTCTTAACGTATCATCAGAATATGGAAGTACATCCTCTCTTACCGCAAGTGAGAGAAACTTATGTTTATCCCGTGGAGCCACAGGTTCCTTCAAAATCCCTCCGGGCATAAATCTACTCATGAAACTTCTTTGGGAAGAAACACTTTCCTCTGGCATCCATCTTCTACCACCTTGACCGACCGAGTAAATCTGAGATTCCCGATATGACGTCATAGCTGTTTTATGCTTCGCTCCAAGGCTCAAACCATGAATAAGTTGCCATGCGGCATCTGGATTATTAAGCACGTCTTGCATATCTATTTCAACAAATTTCCCTACTTGACTACCCTGTAAGTTTACTTTCTCCAGCGTGAATGTATCATCTGGCTGTCCGAATTTCATGCCCATAATATCCTGTTGTTTGTCTAGCTTGCCTTGTATTCCAGACTGTTCCAACCGTTTTTGGGCTAACTCCTTATCTATCTTTTCTATCGCCTTTTTCTTATCTTCTAAATGCTTATTTACTCGCTTTAACTTTTCTCCTAACTTTGGTTGCCTTGTCATTTGCCATAGATTAAATTCTTGGGCTTTACTACTTTTGAGTGCGTCATCGATTATTCCTTTTTTCTCGACATACTTCTCGGTCTCTTCCTCGGCTTCTTTTAACTTCCTTTTCAAAACGTCATGGTCTAGAGTTTTCTTTTGTTCGCCGCTAAGCTGGTTGTACGGTTTTCTGAATCTCGCTATGGCATCCCAATCGTCTACTCCTTTCAGCTTGATCATAGCAATTAGATTTTTGTTCTTGTTTGGGTCAAACCCCTTCGTTATACCTTTCGAAGCGTAATTACTGGTCGTAGCTGCGTCGTCATAATCTGGAACATTATAACCTTTGCCTTTCATTCTGGCTTTCACAGCCCATATCTCCTTTTGAAGCTTTTTCACCATATCCCAGTCAATTGTAGTCTTTTCAAGTGCAGCGTCCTTTCTTACTTCCAAGTCAAAAATCTTTTTTCTACTTCTTGCTCCATCACCATACAATTCCTGCCAGATCTTTGACTTCTTTCCCTTCGCACTCTGTGTGTAATGTTTGCCATCACCCAAAACTGAAAATTTCAAGTCTTGGATCTCATCAGCAATCTCTGTTGTGAGATGTCGTGAATCATCCAAGTCTTTGACATTAACGTTACTTTCTTTTTGTAAAAACATAATGAGTGCGTCTTTATCCCTTATCTCCCCTGCTTTTGAAGGTGCATCGGATTTAACAAATCCAAGCATTTCCGCTGCCTTTCTGGTCTCAATATTAAATATGCCCTTAGTTGGATCACCCATTTTGGCGCCCAATATTCTTTGGAATACAGGCTTACTTGTAGTTGGATCCATAGCCATCATTGCATTATAGAGATCCTCTGGCATACCTCCACCACCACGTCCAACCTGTGTCTTTGCGGAGCCTACGCTTGTCCTCCACACATTCAGAATATTTCCTATATCTGTCGTAATATGCGCTCCATCTATCGTTGTTACACCATGTGTGCCCAGAGCGGTTACGTCTATTAATGATGGATCAAATTCGTCTTGCCCAATAGGTTCCTTCTTTATTCTCTGACTGTGTTGCATCCGTGTTCCCTTTGGAAGAGTATCAAGCTCTTTAGCGGCATAAACATCATCCCGTGTTAAAGATGGATTTCCTGCTTTTTTTAGTGCATCATTTGCTCTATCCATAATTTGTTCTGGACTGCCTCTACCAATACTAACCCATTTTGGTGTTTTACCTTTTTCAGTTACCCTGATTGAATAATTATATTTATTCCCAAACAAGGACAATAAAGCCCTCATGCCCTTCTGGTTTTGAAACCACTTTCTTAATGCATAAGTTTGTTCACCGTACGGTGACGTTTCATCTTCTTTCCCAGCTTGCTTTTGCTTCAAATAATTTTCATCAGTTTGCGATACCCGTCGGTTTAACTCTTTAAGTTCTTTCGCACGCTTTCCTGACGGTCTCATATAATCAAGATGCTCATCCATAAATTTAGCAAGAACAATCTTCTGGTCAGGAACGGATAAATCAAAAAACTTTTCCACGGTTTGCCCATGCGCTATATCTACATTAAAATGACTCTCAAATTTCGATTTACCGCCTAATCTTTTGTGGACTTGATTGTTTATTTTATCCATAAAGTCTACTTCGTCAATTACTCCACCAATTCCATACTGTTTTTCTCCTGAAACTAGTTTAGTACCATCACCAGCAAGTTGTGGAGGAGGAACTGGCATACCGTATTCACCTTGACCCCAACGATATTTTTCCTCTTCATTTAATTCCTTGGCTCTCTTTTTTGCTCCAGAATATGACGCTGCGCCAGATACTGATCTAGTGTATTTCTTGGAATAATACTCCTGTTTCCTTGAAGCCATTAATTTTTCATCCACTACCCAGTTGAAACCAATCATCTTTCCATGGTCATCAAACTCAAAAACACGTGTCGTATAGTCTAATTTACTAAGCACATCATCCGCTAATGCTGACATATCGCCTTCATTCATCGCTCTTTGATGCGCCCTGTCATAAGCAAGCGCTGACTGGGTAGCCGGTTTTCTGTGCTTCTTAATCGCGTATAACGCTGCGGTCTCATCATTTTTAGACTGTGTAAATATTTGAAACGTGTCGTTGTATTCTTTATACTTTGGATTTACAGTCCCATAATTTACTTCTATATCTATATCACCTCTCTTTACTTCGATTCCATTTCTACCTTCTGCGTCGTAAACCCATTTCCTTTTATTTTTCGTATATACCACAGCCTTATCGTTTACCGTCATCAATTTTACATTGTATTGCTGTGGCGTAAATTTTAGGACATTACCATTCGTTGTTGTAACAGACTCCTCCATGCTTCGCATAACAACTGCCGCAGCCTTCCTTTTTTCTTCAGCCGTATCCTTCTTTTTAATTGCCGCGTTTAGCATTTTCAAGTTCCATTGCCAATCTTGAAGATGCCTAGTCCTTTCTGTTGTAAAGCCACCAACACCACCAACTTTCACTTTCCTATCTAATTGCAACTTGGATAGAGGCATCATTGCTAAAAAGTCAAAACCTTCATCATCAAAAATAGCTCGTTCTATTTCAATTAGTTTTTGCAACTTGCCCGTCTCTTTACCTAAGCCAATAAGAGAATGTGTGGCTAAACCTAATTTACTCCCAAGATCTACTATCTCTTGATCAACTTTCATGCTAATATCACCTGTGAGAATTTTATTTTGATGGTGCCAACGACCTCGAAATATATCAAGTATCTCTATATTTTCTTTATTGAGAAATTGCTCTATTACCACTTCATTCTCTGATACACTGCCAGTCGCTGGTACCTTAGTAGACGCTGACTTTGGAGCCCATTCTGGTTGAACGTAATTTTTATTAGTATAATTCTGAATTATATTATAAAAATTCCCATGAATGTCAGAATCTTTAGTAGGTTTTAATACATTCTTTTGTGCTGAAAGCCTAATGGCTTCTACACCCGGTGTGAAGGATGGAGCCCCGAGACGTCCTTCACCAGTCGCACGATCCGTGAAAAGCCCACGGGGATTAACTGAGCCTCTTGCTTCACCATAAAAATCAATTAAAGTCCTACGTTCTGCTAGCGTTAAATCTTGGGACGCAGCAATTATGTTGTATTTCTTTAAATATCGTTCTTGGGCATCCGTCAACTTGTAAGTTCCGGACGAGGATACATCTTCTATCGATATGTTAGCAATATGCGCACGAGGTGCATCACGTTCTTCTCGCGTTATATCAAGATGTTTCTCTAGTAATTTTTTCATGTTTTCATCCTTGGTGCCAACTGACTGTCCATGTTTGTTTTTACCACGCCATCTTATCTTATCATTTTTCGATAAGTAAAATCCAAGATTGTCCAATTCCTCCCTTGTCACAGAATGTGCGACGTCTTTTGCTTTCGCTGTATCTAAATAATGTCTGGCATATTGCTCTAGCCCCGTACCCCATGCACCACCATCCCTTAAAGCCTTCTTACTTTCCGCCTGTTTAAGAAATCTTTCCGCGTCTACTATTATATCAAGTAATTTCTTTTCCTCCTTGGTGTGTTTTCTTCCCTCCCTTAGTACAGTACCATCAGCAAAATTAAACGACCTTCCTCCTATATGATAAGTTGTTGTATAATTTAACCCTCCTTCAATGACTGCATTTGGATCATCTTTGTATACCCACTTGCCTGTGAGATAATTTCTCTTGTCAACTGGAGCCCCACCTAACATTATCTTATACTGCCTTTTGGCAGCCAAAAACTTGGAGTCATCAACAGTTGGTCTGTTCAGGGATTCCCTGAACTTGTAACCAATGTTTTCAGATAGAGATGATTCCTTTTTCTGTGCCCAGACACCCTTATTAAAATTATTAAGTAAAAATTCTAGATCACCTTCAGTCTTTTTATTTACACTTTCAAGCTTGGTGTATAGTGTACCACCACCATCTCTAAAGTAGACAAACTGATCTATATCCAAACCAGCTTTTTTCATCTCTCCAAGAGTACCATAGTTCGTATATTGCGCTATTGCTGAATTGCCTTTTAATTCTGGAGCAAAATCTTGTAGAATCTTTGCTTTTTCATCATCCTTCAAGCCTAAATAATCCACTAATTGGTTGTAAGTTTTATCAGTCAGCCCTGTCAGTTTTTTCTGTGGCTCGTAGTGTAGATTAACCTGAAACATTATATCATCATCATCACCAGACTTTTTTATTATGTTTTCAACATCTTCTATCGATAGCCTCCTTCCCTGTACTCCTGTACTAGAGACCTCGAAAACGGTAGTTTTGGAGAGATCGATCCTTTCATTCTGATAAGGCAATTCCCGTGAATGAGTTATATCACGATCACCTCTGCCTCGCCAATTCAAGAAAGCCTTCAGTGAAACATTTCCTTCTCCATAATAACCAATTTCAGTATCTGCAAATCTCTTTTGCGTTTGCCCTCCAACTTGGGAGCTCGTAGCTCTAATCCCATCCAATAATAATGCCATGTCTGCCTTATTTGCCTCAATGCCGATCGCATCCATCGCATGCGCAATATTTTCTTTGGTCGCTGCTTCAGGCGTAAGTACTTGGAACTTTGTCTGATCACCTCTCTTGTCACCCTTTATAATAACAAATGAAGACAGGTCGTTACCTTTACCATCTTTAAGATTACCCTCTATTACCCATTTGTTTGTGCCCGGTATCTTTCGGCTAACTACATCACCAGAAAGACCTGAATAAATATACCCCCTGTGTCCTCTGGCAAGATAGATATTATTCCATTTATTAATGAGGTTTTGCCTTTCTTCGTATAACTTTGTTAATTTATTTTTCCAATCATCCACGGGTCTGTTAAAACGCTTACTCTGTTCTATTTTATCTATTTTCGCCTGAACCCCACTGTGTTTTTTGACCAATCTATCCACCTCACCTAATGCCTTACTCGTAGGTGATGTACCATAACTGTAGGTTTGCGTTATACCGCTTATACCGCTTGGTTGCTCTCTTATTCCCATATCACCAAGCACATCCGTCACACCACTTGGTATTCTATCTATTCCCATCTCGTCCAGCAAATCGGTCTGTTTAACACCTAATGGTTTCCATCCACCTATTTGCCTAGTAATAAGATCATCGACATACTCTGTTGATTCTCCCCACGCATGTCCGACTTGCTGTCCGAATTTCGTTACTACAGGTGTGGTCATGTCTGCTGGGGCGAACGTCAACATTCTATTCACATATTTCTCGTATGGTGTAGAAACGACTGCCTTTGCTACTTTCTCTGTCGATTTCGCTAGTTTTCTAGATTCTGCTGCTGTTTGTTGTATGTGCCTGTATGCGACGTGTGCCATCCAAGGAGAGGATGCTTCTTGAACTTCTGGCGTAAGGAACCCACCATCATTCAATGGCTTATTTACTTTCGTTTTATCCGATGGAAACCTGTATAAAGGATGATTAGTATCCCATGTCCCATCCCTTAATGCCTTATTGTATGCTTTAGTTGCATCTTCAGGACTCATGCCACCTTTGTTATTCAACTCCCATCTATAACCTATGAATTTATTTGCGGTACCTTCATCATCCAATAATGCTGTATCACCTCTTATTTTTGGTGGTGTTGTACCTGTTTTACCATATGATGACGTCTTTTCGTATCCTCTCATGTTTGCGTTTAACTCAGAAGTAAATCGTGCAAGTTTACTCTTATCTTTCATTAACGCATCTGGCATATACAATGTAAACAATTTTCCTTTCTGGTGTCCGCCCAACTCAGTACCAATCTTATGAGGAATACCATACTTTGCCAATATTGGATATATTCTAGCATAGACATCTGCTGCATCGGCTTCAGTCTCTCCAACAATACGCATCTTCATACCGCTAAGTGTTACGTCTACACCCAGACTGTAATCTTGTACAAACCTACCCTCCTGCTTGAGGCTTGAATAAATAAAACCACCAAGTTTTTGGGCGTTAGGATCGAAACTTGCTTTTCTTCCTTGATATCCAACCATGGTTAATGCCGCATCAGTCTCGGCTTTTTTTGTAGCCACAACCATTTCAGCCCAAGCCTTTGGCATTACTTGTTGCACGTTAGAAAGACCAGTCTCCAGATCAAGTTGCCCAATCAGTGCCTTCGCTGGCTTCGTACCCTGTGGCATTAGTCCTCCACCTCCGACCATCAAACCTTTTATAATTTCACTCTCAGTAGCTACTTCTCCCGCCTGTGTAAAAATATCTGGTATCTTTGGTGGTGTGAAAGTACCAGAAGGTGGTTGCGTTATGCCACCACTATAGAAAGAAACACCGGCTCCTTTCGCAAACCGTGGTGGTTGTTGGCTTGCCACCCTCTCGCTTTCCATCAACGCTGCAACTTGAAACCTTCCCAAGATAGGTTGTTGTCCAGCTGCTGTCGCCAAATCTATACTTATGTCATCCCCAAATCCTGCAACTTCTCCCTTTGGAAGTAGTCTTGGTAACTCTACTGTCATACCTTCTTTCCACGCTGGTATTCCGGGAATACGCTGCTGTCTTATCATTTCATCATATATTTGATCAATGACTTTTTTCTGCCATTTTTTTAAGCTTCCATAACTCACATGTTTATAATTATCTGCACCCTCTCTGATTAATTCACCTTTTTCATTTTTTACTCCATATGTAAGCTTTGCAAGATTATCTTTAGTCTGGGCTGGACTTTTACTAATCGTCATAACCTCAAGGTACTCCATTTGTTTATCATATTGTGCCTGTGCTCTCTTTGAGGGTTCTTTCAACGGTGATTTTGTTGCCATATCATGCACAACATCATCATCAGGCAGACTCTGTTTTTTGAACATGCCTAAAAGTTCCCTTGTTTGCTCCATCTCTGCATGTGTGCCAACACCTTTCAGCCTTTCCGCTAAATGAGTTTGGCTTACCCAATCAAGTCCCTTTCCGAAACGTGTTCCATAAGTCCAATTTCTCATCATTTGATAAAGTGCGCTAGCCCTAACAACAGTACCCTGTCTTATTTGTAAATTAGGATAAAGTAATCCAGCCAATCTGAAGCCTCGAATTCGTGTATCTCTCGATGTTTTTGGTGTCCACCCAGCCACTTTCGCTATTCCTTCAAGAGCCTTTTCTTTGGGTGATAGTTTTGTGATTTGAGCTGGCATTTGACTAACAGGTGAGCCATCTTTGGGTGGCGCAAGATGTGGGGCTTGTTTCTTAAGTATCTGTGTCTTCCTTGCAGCAGCCTGTATTTCCGCAGAAGTTGGTGGAGGGTGTGCAGCCTGTTTGGCTTTTGCTTTCGTAAGAAATCTTTCCGCTGCTGCAAGTTGATCCTTCTTACTTGCAGAAAGTGGTGGTCTAACATTAAGTTTTTCAAAGTCCTTTTTGTATCTCTTGGTTAATGGAATAGACTCTATTTCTTTTGGATCAAACTCATATTTTTTAGAGGCGTTGATATCCCTTATCATATTATCATACTTCTGCTTATCTTTCGCAAACACTTTTGCCGCTTCTTGCGCGGCAGCTGCTTTAACACCTACTGATTTGATTCCTCCCAGCACACCACCTCCCTTCAATATTGCTTTCGCTGTAGTTGACGTTAGATAAGGTATTATTTTTAATGCCGTTGCTATTTGTTGTCTAGCTGGAAGCGGTACTATGAAAAATGCTGCCTCTGCTGGTAATTCGGCAATCGTTCCCCAAGGTAAAGCACGTAAATTAAACTGGTCTTCTCCCATACCAGTTCCACCAGTAACCGCACCGCCTGCAATTGACCCGCCGAATTTTGAGAAATCCTCTTTTGTGGTTTCCCTATACCATTCAGGTGCATGTCCCCAACCTTCACTTTCTTCTCCAATTAATTTCTCTGACCAAGCACCAGATGCATCTTGTGTAACCTCATATTTTGAACCGAAACGTTTTGCGTCGTCTTCCAACTTACCACCCATTATACCAAGTGATTCTCCAAATGGACGACCTAGACGTTCGTCAAACTTTTTAGTTAACTCGCCTGTGTGTGGATCTACCAAACCACCAATAGCATCTGGGTCTTTTACCTTCCACCCCATCTGCCATTGCAGACCCTGTGTGATCGCGTCAACACTTTGTTCAAAAAATGACATCTCGTGTATGGCATATTTATCCTCTCCAAGAGCACCAGTTTGTGAGACAGCCCTGCCAATATTTCCAAAGACTTGAAGGTCAGCACTTATAAAATATCTCGCTTCGTCAGCAAATCCTGACCGTAGCCAGTATCCTTTATCAACTCCTTCCTTAAATGATAAACCCTGTTCTATCATAGGTCTCATCTGTCCATATGTTTCACTAGCAGGATCTTCATCCAAAACCATTGTATCTCTAGCGTGGATACCTTCAGATGTCCATTTCAAATCCGCCCCAAAAAGCGTTGTCATTGGTGCTAATTCGAATAAGGCATAATCGCCCTCACGCTTTATTTCTGGTGTCGGCATATACACAGTTGCTTGTGTGGCTATCCCACCAACACCCTGCACAGTAGCGTCACCACCTGTTGTAACAGTTGTTGTTGCGACTGCCGGTGCAGTGCCAAACCCACCAAACCCAGCAGTACCAAACCCAATTCCTCCTCCTACTTGCACCTCAGCTTCAGCTGTTTGTATTATTGGTACACCCGCAATAGAGTAACTGACGATAGATTCCGGTTCCGTTGGTGTAACTGGTGTTGTAGGTTCTGGTGTTATAGGAGTAGGTGCACCAAACCAACCAGCAGTAGTAGCCTGTTCATTTATCTTGTTTATTCTATGTTGTCTTTCCATTTCTGATACTTTTTTAGTTTGTTCCAATCGTGTTTCAATCAAACCCTGTTCTTCCAAATATGCTATACCAGCTGGTGTCCAACCATAACCTGATGATACTTGCATTTCGAAATCATCGGGATTTTTAAAATCAGTTGTCCACCACCCAAATTCCTGCCTTGTATCCTCTGGTTTAGAATCAATCCATGTACCCATCTCATCTGTGTCAAGATGAGGGGAACCATCAAGATAAACTGATTTCCATACTGCGCCGCTTGCAGTTCCCTCCGTATAGTCCTTCGCGTTAAAAGAATCCATCACTTCTTGAGCTGACTTCTCGGTAAACCTATTACCATCAGAATCCACATTTAGTTTTGAATTTTGAACTACTGCGCCTGTTTTTGTATTGACTACAACAAGCTCTGTCGTTGGCTCAAGGTATATGGCAGAGAAACCGGGTTCACCCATTTTACTAATAAGATCTTGTTCTATTTCATTCATCTTGATGATACTGTCAGTAGCCATTCCGTCTGGATGTAATTCACCACTTTCTGTAAACTTTGGGTCACCACTTACTGCTGGTACTAATGCTACACTGTCATCATCTGCCATGGGTTGCATGTACCAATTACCAAACATTCTTCCCTCCCTTGTTAATTCTTCAATTTTATCTAAGACATCTTCTCTTGATACTTCGGTAATCGCCTCAACTTCCTTGCCCACTCGTGCGCCTGCCTCGGGATTTACTATCATTTGATTATACGTTGGGTTATCCATCTTCAAACCGTGTTTTGGATTATCTATCATCATGTTATAATTTGGGTTGTCGATCAACTCACCTTCACTATTTTTAATTTGCTCGTTTAGATCCAATACACCACCTTCCAAAGTTCCTATTTGTACACGCGTATCCGTAATTTTTTCCCTAGTATCAAGTATTTCACTTGGAGCAAACGTTGTCGTACGTGTATCTAACTCTGGAAATTCAGATTCCTCTTCTTTGAATGGCATTATTAAGAATTTTTCCGTCTCACCCCACTGTGTCTTTCTATCCTCACCAAACTGTAAATTTTTTGCGACTTGTGTTGCCGTAAGAAGACCAGTCATCTGGTCACCCGTTGCATCAGTTATTCCCCAAGTCCTTTCTACATCTATACCTTTTACTTTTGGTGTGTCTTTACTCACATCCTTCCCAAAAGCTGACGCCATACTATCCTCAAGACTTACACCTCTCTCCTCAAAATATTGTTTAGTTAACGCTTTGGATCCAGTACTACCACTACCACCCATCATTTTAATAAAACTCCCTACTGATTGTTCGCCCTTTCCAATAGCATCAAACTTTTCTTTTTGTAATCTGTTTAATTCTGCCTTCTTAGCCTGCCATGCATAACCCGCTGCAAGTATATCCCTCTCTTTATCACTAACACCAACTTGTACACGTTCTAGTTTGGCATCCTCACCACCAGTAGGACGAAAGTATGTTCCTTTTATGGGATATACCCATTTCTCATTACCTTCTGAATCTACAGAAAGAATTGGTTTGATGCCTTGCTTGTTTGGAATCGCATTAGCATTTTTCTCATCCCAATACACTTGGTTAAATTCATACCCTTCTGGGGCTACTGTCTTTTCTGTTGGGGTTGACCAAGCACCTGTTTCTGGATCTTGTACAGCCTCTGACGCGGTTGATGTGTAAACATAATCATCAGACACCCAGCCAGTGTAAGGATCCCACACCTTACCAGATGCACTCTCTCGCTCTCCTTCCGCAGCAGTAGGAATTGGATACATTTTTCTCAGCCAATTGGGATTTTTTATCTTATTACCATAATCATCATCGATGAACTCACGTGTGTCAACAACTGGTGCATGTAGTACAGAGTCTTTAGTAACCGCGTCAGACATATCTACTACACCAGCTCCTAACTCTCCTAATACAGCCTCTTTATCAACACCTTCAGGTGCATCGGCAGTATATGTTGGACTTTGTTCTAAAGCTTCAGCTTGTTGTAAAAGCCCGCCCGAAGGATCATCACGAAGAGCCGCAGTTTGGGCAAGCTGAAATGCTTCAACTTCTGACGCTGGTACCTTTGCACCGAATAAATCACTCATAGCTGGTACGGGATTTACTGCATTAAATCCAAACTGCCCTAAATAATCATGCTGTGGTAATTTTAAACCTTCAAACACACTGGTTGGTTTTCCAGTCTTGACCTTTGGTGTTTGTAAAACATCGGTGATTTCAGGGTCAGCCGGATCATATTTCATCGTACCTAATGTTGCCGGTGTCAATTGATCAAAAGCACCTTCCATTGGATTTTTCTTCATATCCAAACTGACTCCAGCTTTAAAAGCTGCGGTTGTAATATCAGTTAATGAAATAGATTCCCAATCATCTTTCTTGTCTTCTTCACTCTGTAAATGTGCTTTCTCTTTTGCAATAATTTTTTTCAACTCACCTAATTCAAATTTCGCGTCTCGCCAAATGTCAGACTCATTCATAAAGAATTGTTCACTATATCCAGAAAAGTTATCTCTCTTTGGCTGACTTCTTATCTTGGCTTCTTCAGAATCCATAATTGTATTTAACCTAGCCATCTGTGTTGTGTAATCGTTTATTCTATTTTCAGATGTGTTTATACGAAGATTTGAAAGGGCTAATTGTAATTGCATTTCTAAATCTGTTGAAGGTGGTTTTTGTACGTAAGTGTCACCCTGCCAAAAACTTGTACTTTTTTTAGACGCATCAATCATATTTGCAGTGGCTTCTTCCAATGACCATTGTGATGTTGATGTAGCCTCAAGTGGTGTTGATTGAGGACTAATTGGAACTTGTTGTGACACATTACGCATTTCTTGTTCTGCAACGGCAGCGGCTTGTGCCGCTGAATCAGCAATCTCTTGCGCTGATCTTGCTTCAGCTTGTGCCAATTTTACTTGCGTCTCTGCTTGTGTATATGCCTGACCTCTTAGAAATTTTTGTTCCTTTACTGTAGATGATGTTTGTGGTATAAAGTCACCAAATCCACCAGCTCCTTGAGTGACGTCGGCAGCTATGTCAGATGCGCTTGCTAATTGACTTGGGTTAGTATAACCAAGATTTTGATAGTTTTGTAATGTGTATATGTTAGAACCAGTAAAAAGTGAAGGTGCTGCTGGAGTTATTGGAGCATAGATAGAAGCATAATCTGGTATTGATGATGACGGTTGATTAAACACACTATCAGGTTTTTTTGACTTAGGTGGAGGTGGAGTTGGCTGCTCTGGTGGTGGTGGAGGAGGTGTTGTATCATCTGTGGTGGTTGTATCTTTTGTTTTCCTTGTTCCCTGTTGTCCACCCAATTTAAGACACCGCCATAATTAATTCCATGGTGTTCACCATGGGGTTGATGCGCGTTGTGGGTCGGCACCATATCTTGTCGGCGCAGTATATCTACGACGTGTAACTTTACGGCGCTTTTTTGGTTTAGTAACTTGGAATTGTTGACCGGCAGGACTGACTTTTGCCCGTCTTGCCTCTCGTTTTAATCTTAATGCTTCTGCGGCTGCGTTTATTCTATCTTGTCTGGCAGTCTCTTCAACAAGTTGTTGTGTTCTGGCTTCTGTCTGTTGTGCTAAAATAGCCATCTGTTGTTGTTGTTTTTCAAAATCAGCTTTCTGTTGTTTAAGATCTTCTATAGCCTGTAATTCTTCTTGAGCCTGTCTTCTTTCATTCTCAATAAATTCTCTTTTTGCTTTCTCAGCGGCTTTCACCTCTGGTTTTAAACCTGTGATTATGCCACCATAATAAGCAGCATCTCCTGTGCCGACATTTCTATCACTACCCATTGCCGTTGTCATTGCCAAATCTGATGGGTTATACCATTGCCCAGCAACAATACCTTCTGGTGCTGGGTCAGTCCATTCTCTTACAATTTGGTGTGCTGGTATAGGTCTTCCTCGGGCTTTGGCTGCCGCACCTCCTTTTGTTAATTGTCTTTTGACTCCTCCAAGTCTTACTTGTAGACCTTTATACGAACCTACATTTGGGTCACCATAATTGGCATTAATCCATTGTTGACTTTGATAATGTTGTACGTCAGGTGTACTACCCCACGAAAGATTTCCTTTATGAGATTTTTCACCGTAAGCACTGTTAAAAGGTGTTATTAATTCCACTTGTCCAAACCATGGTTTGTATGCTCCGGGACGTTTACTCCTTGAAATTGCCTTTGCTACACTACGTCCACCACCATAATACGCTGCTCTGCGTCCTACTGGTGAACTTCGCCCAAGCGAACCACTTCCACCACCCAGCCTTTTTCCACCAATATTAGTAACACCGTGAGCTGTAACTTCTTGTCCACTACGCAATTTTCCGTAAAGTATCGTCATATAATATAATAATAAATCACCTTCTATTTGAAATTGTAATTTTTTCTGTACTTGGTATTGTTGATCGTGTGTTTTTAATCAGTAATTCGTTTAACATGATTTGTGAAATATACCTGATTTGTTTTATTGGTGATTTTAAAAATGTCCGATATGTAAAGGATCGCAACGACCTTAATTTTTTTTTACGATCAAAAGCGCCGAGTTTCGTATATCGAAATCACCGATTTTCGTACATCAAATTGCACAAAAAATATGCCTAACAAATTATACTATATAGATTTGATATTTTTTGTGAGGGTTTTTACGATCAAAAATGACATCTATATTACAACTCAGTTGCTAGCTGGAAAATAATATAGTAGTAGTTAGTGGAGAATAGAGTTGGATTTCACTTGTCACTTTTGATCGTAAATCCTTTATATGTTATTTTAGATCGTCGCACAAAAACACAGAATCGGTTCGCCCGATTTTTCATTTCCTTATATGTGGAGGTGTCGTAAATGATCGCACTTTTATTATTTGAAATTAAAACATTGAAGAAAATATCATTATAAAAAAAAACATCACAGATTTTGAATCTGCGATCATATATGTATATTTTTAAGAATTATGATACTTAATCATCTAAAGAACCTTGACCTTTTACAACTGTCTTATACGATGTATCGTCTGTTAAAACACTCTGTCCAGACTGTGTAACTGTTGTGTATAATGAGATTCCATACCATGTATAACCATAGTGTGATTTATTAGACCTTGATCTCTCTCTTCTTGCCTTTGTTAATGAGACTATTTTTCTGTTGAACACATTTTTACTAATCTTGGCGTCATGCCCATATTCTTCAAATGTCTGCCATAACTCATCCCCATCAATAGATTTATTTTTATCAATCAGAACTTTTAAGCGGACAAATTCTATTACAGGGTCTGCTTCAACTTGCCATGTATTCTTACGTTCTTCCATACTTAATGGATTGCTGAAATTACCCCTTTTGATTAATTTCCGTAAAGTCCGCAAAAAGATGTTTAACATTCCAGATTTTTCTAATTCTGTGCCCATCTTTTTCAACTTATCAACATCCTTTGTTTCCTCAGTCCATACTATATCCCACCTAGTTAACGATAGACGTCTATACATAGCCAGACTAGTATCATGCATTTCAGGTATCTGGTTTGCTGAGAAGAACATCTTGGCATAAGGTTTCAATGTAAATGGGTGTTGATTTTTCTTTTCTACGGTCATTCGGTCGCCACTTATCAAAGGCTTCAAAGTCTCATTCTGTTTAAGGGCATCACTCTTAATATCGGCATATACGTTTAGTAATTTACCATCTAATTCAGCGGCTTTAAACCGATTGACGACAAAGTCATGTAAAGATACCTCACACGCATTTTCTTTTCCAAAGAAGTCTAATATCCAATCCAACCATACTGATTTTCCATTTGAGCCTATACCTGTATACATAAAGGCTACTTGGAATAATGGCTCTCTCAAGAGGACATATGCAGCCTCCTCAATAAGTTTCAACATTGTTTTAGGCTCAAGATGACATTCTCGTAGGAATTTCGGAACCTCTACTGGTATTACACTTTCATCATATATCACAGGCACTTGGTTTCTATGAAGTTTATTTGGACTATGTTCGCTTATCTCACCTGTTAAAACATCAACTATACAATTAATCAAATTAATCTTATAAGCGTCAATATCAAAGTCAGTTCTGTCAACATAAGTACTCCTTTGTATTATAGCCAAAACCTCTCTCACGTCATTTATACCACATTCTGGAATCATCCTTTGGCATATTTCCTCAATTTTCCTTTCTCCACCAAGTAGGTAAACACCATCAGTATAGTATAGAATTTCCTTTGTATCGGCTAACGTCTTAAAGGTTAATTCTTGCATAACACGTTCAGAATAATGTGTAGGATTTTCCTTTTTTCCATCACTTTTTTCGCTGGGTTCCCCGTCTTTTTCTGCTTGTTTCATACACCAATTCCAGCAATCATCTCTGGTTACAGTGAAATCCCTGTCATCCATTTGGTATTCATTATTTCCCTTTCTATTCCAATTATCACATAGTTGATCGTATGTATGACGATCTGTGATACCAGCAGTTAGTATTGTATAATTACAGAATTTTACGAATGAATTATGAATACTACCATATTTGATACCACCCTTTGCAATATCCTTTCCTCCTAATTTGTCACCGTTTTCTGTGATACTAAATATGAAACCATTGTCTGTAAGACATTCCAATATTTCCTTACCAAACATCTGTTTAACCGTAGTGGTTGTACTAACAACTTCATATATCATTCCAGATGGGTGTGTGCTTGTGGGTGCTACAACATATTTTCCACTGCTTTGAACATCAATAAACATATCATCCTTTGTCATTTTCATATTTTTTATGGTTTTATCTAATTTCAAATATACATGATAACCGCGGCTTGTTTTTACTACAAGAGTATTATCCTTAATATCAACATGTGAGTTTTTTGGTAATAGACAATTTAAAATACTAATATCAGAACAATTATCAAAGTCAAAGACAGCTAGGTTTTCACTTATATCTCCACAGATTATGGCGAAGTTACATTCATCAGGAATATCACCATCAAAGTTTTCAGTTTGGAATTGTTTCCATGCTTGCATTGGAACTTTCGATCTAGGTTGTAATGGAAAAATATTGATTTGTTGTCGTCTACATTCTGCCAACATATCACCTCTAGTAATTTCATATGTTGAATCGTCACCCATTTATACATAATAGTAACAACGTATAATAAATTCAACGGCAAAAAAAAATTAACTAAAAGTTAACTAATTTTTTATAGAGTAGGTTTTTCAGAACCAGCGATCCGAAATACAGTGTTTCCATTAATTGGGCTTGTGCCTTTTATTGCCCATCTACCGTTTTTCATTTTGACCACTTTTGGGTTTTGAATCTCTACTTTTTTCTTGGCTGCTACATCGTAGGCTGTCCATTTAGTCATGATAATTACTATAAGAACGCGTACTTAAAGATTATTTTTCCTTCACAATTCGGACAGAATCTTGAATTAATGGCAGAATCTCTGATGGAAATGGACTTTCGGCATATAGTGCCAGATACTTTAATGGTATATGGAATATTCTTTTATCGAAAACAATCTCAACATATGTTATTGATCTATGTGGCAGAAATTTATAATCATCAATAGCATTGAAATGTTCTTTCAAGCCTTGATTCAAAACTCTCTTAAGTCGTAGATGATGGGTCTTATGAAATACTCGTCTTCGACAGCATATACAAAAGGTTTTTTCGGTATAAACAAATGCCTTACATTTTTCACACCAACCTTTAACGTATGGTGTTCCATCTGTTTTACTTCTTTTATCGACATGAACGTGCCGACATTTAGGCTGTGTTTTTAGTTTTAACATTAGCCGAATGGACTACCTCCGCCACGTCCACCACCGAATCCTTTCTTGGCATCCCTATTTTCAGTTGTGGTGTGTCGGACTCGTGTTTCTGTTAGTAAGTACATTGTCTTTCCATCAATACTTGTTGTGGAGGTTAATGTATTTCTATACATATCATAGAAGTCTTGCAGTGTAATTCTCCGTCTTGGAGGCACAATTCTGTCAAGTAGTGTCAGATGTTCTATCTGATGGACTACCTGTGGTAGGTATTTGTTACCAAATAATGTCCTATAAAAGAACCCCTTTTTACCCTCAGCTTCAGAGATTAGCTGAATGGCACGATCTGACGAAACACCTTGCGGTGTACCACTTGGTGCCATAGGGTCAAAAGACATATCATTATCTCATTCTCCTAGTATTTGAAATTATTATTCATTGTACGCCTGCGTGTATTCTATGTGAAATTATGTGGTATATACCAATACCCAAACTAATCGCTATCAATAAACCACCAATTCCTAATGCAACAGTAAATTCACTTGAGGCTGGTGCCATAGTGCCTTGTGATATAGCGGTCATATACGCTGCTGACATTAATACCCCAACGACACTTACAAGTTGTGGGTTTTCCGTACGTAGCCACAAAATTCCCAATACGAGCGACCAAAAAATGATTAATGACAAACCACCAAATATGGAATCAAATGGGACAAGCATTGTATTTAATGGGTCATTCGCAAACATACAAGTGCCAAGTTCCATACATGTTGGGTTTTCGGCTGAGGCGTATGCCATTGGCACCATTGCGGCTACACTCATAAGATTCAGGCTAAACGCAGCAAAGATAATATACATACCAATTGGGATTGGCTTTTCTTTTTTAACCATAGTCTTGTTTCTCTCCAAAAATATTAACCTCATGCCCATCTTTATATAATTTAGTGTTTCTGTGAACTTCTACTCCACAATTAACACATTTCATGGGGTGTACTTTTACCATTTTGTCATCTTTGAATAATCTGGCGTGTGCACCAGTTTTATGAGAATTAAACCCTTTTTTATCCACTTCTTCTAATGTTCCACTGCATAAAGGACAAGCTTCACTCATAGTCTAAGTAATCATCGCCTACTATTTGAAATTTAACTATGGTGGCAATATGTCAGTAAATTCAGGTATGATTCCTATCTCAGATTCTTCACCTAATACGGTTATCATGAATTCACCCATAGCTACATTTCCAGATGGATCCATTGCAGTACATTTTACGATGGTTATACCGTTTGGAAATATACTCCTACTTTTTGGTTCACAAACGAGGTCAACTTCTCCAGAATTATCTGTTGCAATGACAACATATGATATCTGAACTGCACCTCGTGTATCTGAGTATTCAACTATATCGGCTGGCATTGTGAGTACTGGTATTTCAGTATCTATTATTGTATCTTCATCGGTGGGTGCTGGCTCGCCACAAGATGTTAAATTACATAATGCTGTAACCTCTTCTACCTGATCGTCACTTAGAGCCCTCATCTTCTTACCAAACATACTTAGTGCTAAGTTGTTCTGTTTTTCGAGTAGGGCTTCGCCCTGTAAACGACATTCCTTTGGATTATTCTTACACCATTGATCCCTACTGACATCGTCAAGCGGTGCGAGTGGTAGATTATCCACATCCAACCCCAGCTCCATGGCTTCGTTAGGTGTAAGGTATACGATTTTTGGCGGAGTTATACCCATAACTTCGGCTATCTTGTCGATTACCATAGGGGCATTGGACATAACTATCATCAGTCCCATGACACCACCAAA
>Ga0310345_10002047_pt1 | contig 21015 bp, 16 predicted proteins | sample HC15DNA20500_MG_FD_204667 | JGI IMG/M metagenome (GOLD analysis project Ga0310345, IMG submission 204667) | Marine microbial communities from station ALOHA, North Pacific Subtropical Gyre - HC15-DNA-20-500_MG | ecosystem: Environmental > Aquatic > Marine > Oceanic | place: Pacific Ocean: North...
AATTACTCGTTGGGCTTGACATAGGAACATCTAAGGTTGTTGCTATCGTTGGGGAGGTTTCCTCGGAAAATGACGTGGAAGTGATCGGGCTCGGCTCTCACCCGTCCCGTGGCCTAAAAAAAGGAGTCGTTGTCAATATTGAGTCGACGGTCCAATCAATTGGGCGCGCGATTGAAGAGGCAGAACTGATGGCCGGTTGCGAGATCAAGTCTGTTTACGCTGGTATCGCAGGCGGACATATCCGGAGTTTGAATTCGCACGGAATAGTGAAGATCCGGGATAAAGAAGTAGATAGCAGCGACATCGAGCGAGTGATAGATGCCGCCAGTGCTGTGGATGTTCCCGCCGATCAGCAGATCCTCCACATTCTGCCTCAGGAATACGTCATTGATGGACAGGAAGGGATTCGTGACGCAGTCGGCATGTCAGGGGTTAGGCTGGAATCGAGAGTCCATATGGTTACCGGCGCAGTATCCGCCGCGCAGAACATCATCAAATGCGTGCGGCGTTGCGGATTGGAAGTTGACGACATAATTCTGCAGCAGCTCGCTTCGTCGTATGCGGTGTTAAGTGAAGATGAAAAAGAACTGGGCGTTTGTCTATGCGACGTTGGTGGCGGCACTACTGACATCGCCGTGTTTGTAAACGGAGCGATTCATCACTCATCTGTCATCCCCATCGCCGGAGATCAAGTCACAAACGATATTGTAGTCGCGCTGCGCACGCCAACTTACCATGCCGAGAACATCAAGGTTACCTACGCTTGCGCGTTGACTCAACTTGCAAACCCCGAGGAAACAATCGAAGTTCCCAGTGTCGGCGATCGACCGCCAAGGCGGCTGGTGAGACAAACGCTGGCGGAGGTAGTAGAGCCGAGATATGAGGAATTATTTAGTTTAGTGGCCGGTGAACTCAAACGAAGTGGCTTTGAGGAAATGATCGCAGCGGGGATCGTTTTGACGGGCGGAGGCGCAAAGATGGAAGGTGCGATCGACTTGGCCGAAGAGGTATTTCATATGCCTGTCCGGATCGGGACTCCTCAGGGTGTGTCTGGATTAGTTGATGTAGTTCGGAACCCGATCTATTCCACCGGTGTTGGTCTTTTACAGTTTGGAGCCGAAGAATCGGCAGGCATCAATCAGCCTAGCCGATTTGAGTCTTCGAGCTCGATGTGGGATCGAATGAAAAACTGGTTTCACAGAAGTTTCTGAAAATTAACGGATTGCTAATCTCTAAATAAAAGAGCGGAGGGAAAACGATGCCAACTTTCGAACTGATGAAATCTTTTGGCCAGAGCGCAGTCATTAAGGTCATCGGCGTAGGCGGCGCTGGTGGAAACGCGGCAGAGCACATGCTGACTGCGTCGATCGATGGTGTGGAGTTCGTTTGTATAAATACAGACGCGCAGGGACTGGAGAATTCCACCGTTAACAAGACCCTTCAGATCGGCACTGACCTTACCAATGGTCTTGGAGCTGGGGCTGATCCCGAAATTGGCCGTCAAGCAGCCATGGAAGATCGCGACCGGATAATCGAAGTATTAGAAGGTTCGGATATGGTTTTCATAACAGCCGGAATGGGAGGAGGAACAGGTACAGGGGCGGGCCCTGTGGTTGCTCAGGTAGCCAAGGAGATGGGTATTCTTACGGTTGCTGTCGTAACACGACCATTTGAATTCGAAGGACGGAAACGGGCAGAAATTGCAAATGCCGGCATTGATGACCTAACCGAAATGGTTGATTCGCTGATTACTATTCCGAATGAAAAACTGTCGAGCGTATTGGGCCCCGATATATCTCTAATCGATGCATTCAAAGAAGCGGACGATGTTCTGCTTGGCGCTGTCCAAGGCATCGCGGAACTGATTACCTGCACCGGCCTCATTAACGTTGATTTTGCGGACGTACGGACCGTTATGTCTGAGATGGGAATGGCGATGATGGGTTCGGGAACCGCCCGGGGACAAGACCGCGCCATCACTGCGGCGCGAACGGCGATTTCAAGCCCCTTGCTCGAAGACATAAATCTTTCGGGTGCCAAAGGGATCCTCATAAATATCACTTCGGGGGCGAACTTGACGATTGGTGAATTCGAGGAGGTGGGCCATACGGTGAAGGATTTCGCATCCGACAATGCAACCGTGGTAGTGGGTACGGTGATCGATGCGGAAATGAATGACGAGTTGCGCGTAACTGTTGTGGCAACAGGTATTGGGGGTGAACCTCAAACGGAACTTAGACCAGTATTGGTGGAGGAACCACAACGTGGGGAAGAAAATCCTGACTACTCCACGCTAGAGCGCCCGACAATTATAAGGCAAGGAGGAGACTTATTGCCTACCGAACCAGCACCGGAAATCGGGACCGAGTATCTCGACATTCCGGCATTCTTACGGCGACAAGCAGATTGAGATGACCTGCGGAAGTTTTGGCTAATCGGGGGGGGTTATGTGAGGTTTGGTAGAGAACCTGGTTCCCCGAACGAGACTAACGTGTGGTACCATCGTCTGCAATCAGCCCAGGGCGCGTGCCATGATAAAACAGAGAACCCTGAAGAACATAATCAGGGCGACGGGGGTAGGTTTACACACTGGGCGTAAGGTCTTCCTCACACTGCGCCCAGCACCCCCCGATAGCGGCATCGTGTTCCGCCGTGACGATCTGTCACCGCAAGTTGAAATGGTGGCCCGCTCCGAGAATGTGGGCGACACCAGTCTCTCGACCAGCCTTGTCAAAGGAACGGTTCGGATTTCTACGGTAGAACACCTCTTATCAGCATTCGCTGGCCTTGGAATTGACAATGCTTATGTTGACCTGAGTGCGCCGGAAGTGCCAATTATGGATGGGAGCGCGGGACCGTTCGTATTTTTAATCCAGTCGGCTGGCTTCGAGGAACAAAATAAAACGAAAAAATTTATACGAGTGAAACGTCCAATTGACGTTCGAGACGGGGACAAAAGAGCAAAATTTGAACCGTTTGATGGTTTCAAGGTTTCATTCGAAATTGAGTTTGATCATCCTTTTTTTCAACAACGTAGCAAGTATGCTGAAATCGATTTTTCGACAACTTCGTTTGTAAAGGAAGTCTGCCGCGCTCGCACCTTCGGTTTCATGAAAGACGTTGAGTTGTTGCGTGAGCAAAACTTGGCACTTGGCGGTAGCCTTGATAATGCGATTGTCGTGGATGACTATCGAGTTTTGAACGAGGACGGATTACGATACGAGGATGAATTCGTAAAGCATAAGATTCTTGACGCAATCGGTGACTTATACTTGCTGGGACATAGTTTGATCGGTGCATTCCACGGATTCAAGTCGGGTCATGAACTGAATAATCGATTGTTGAGAAAGTTACTCGCCGACAAAGAAGCTTGGGAATTAATATCCTACGACTCGGAGGAAGAAGCGCCGATCTGGTTCATGCAGCCAATGCCTGCAAATTAACTACGGGGTTTACCTTTGCGTTGCTCTCTGAAGTGCCCAGCCAGGCGCAACAGGGCGTCCCTGACCTCAATGTTCTCAATCGTTTCTGTGGCGGCTTCGAGATCGCAAGCGGAACTCGTGCTTGGATAGCGCCGTGCCCGCGGCGGAGTTAAAACACGTCCCTGGCTGAGCGAACGGATGCGAATGCTACGTATCGGTTCGAATTGGTCGTCTTCAGCTAGGGCGGCTAGGATTTCCGGGATTTTGTATCGCAACCGGGCAGCCCACGTTGGGCCGTCTACATGGGCGACCAGACATCCGTCGGAAACCGTAGCTAGTGTCGTGTGTTCCGATAACGGCGGTTTCACATGGCGTTTTAAGCGACCATCTAGTTTACGTAGTAGATCAGTTTGGTCTTTTAATTGTCGTAATCGTTTTGATTTGGTGAAAACGCGCGATACTGTAGGAGGAAGTTCCATTGATCAACTTGAAATTTTTAGCGCCATTAGTCGGAAATGCGGCGCCATCCAATGATGGCCTGATTATTATACTGGATCGACCCAGTAAAGCGCCAAGAGCAGCCAAGGTTGGTTGTCCGTCTGTTCAGCACAGGAATGCATAGTGTCGGTGCTATTTTTCATCGAGTAGGAACACCATCTTGAGAACCCATCCAAGAGATAGGGACGGGCGTTCATTAATGCAATCGGATTAATGTCACCTGTTTGAGTAAAACGATTAAAAAACGCCGGCCGATGGTCCTTTCTGTAATGGGTGACGTGACAAGCCATCCAAAACCTTATTGCTAGGCTCTAGGGAACCTATGGTTGTTCAGCCGCTTGGAATTTTGGCGAAAAATTTTGGGTAGATGGTGGTCGCCGCTAACGGAACGGCGCAACAGTATTGTTCAAAATACACGTATACTGAGCCGGGTGTGCCCCGGTTTCGTTGACTTCAGGCTCTCTACGGTTTGATACAATACCTTATCCCATGGTTGCTTCTTTGACGTCTTTTCCGACCAAGTTGATGCAAACGGTTTTCGGTAGCCGCAACGAAAGGCTGCTCAAACGATTGCAAAGAACCGTCAACGTGATCAACGACCTCGAGCCGGGCTTTTCCGCTTTGAATGATCTCCAGCTGGGCCAGAAGACGGTGGAATTCAAGCAACGGTTTAAACGGGGCGAAACCTTAGAGAGCCTGTTGACGGAAGCGTTTGGTGTCGTGCGCGAAGCGTCTAGGCGATCTTTGGAGATGCGGCATTTCGATGTTCAGCTAATTGGTGGGATGGTGCTGCATCAAGGCAAGATTGCTGAGATGCGCACGGGCGAAGGGAAAACTCTAGTCGCAACACTGCCCTGTTACCTAAATGCTTTGTCTGGCCGGAGTAGCCACGTAATCACTGTAAACGATTATCTGGCTAAGCGTGATGCCGCTTGGATGGGCAAAATATACGAAATGCTCGGCATGTCCGTGGGCGTGGTTCTAGGCGGAATGGGCGGTGAGGAGCGTCAACGTGCATACGAATGCGACATTACCTACGGTACCAACAATGAGTACGGTTTCGATTATCTTCGCGACAACATGGCGTTCGGTGTGGATCAGCGTGTGCAGCGGGATTTGGCGTTTGCTGTCGTTGATGAAGTAGATTCCATATTAATAGATGAGGCACGTACGCCACTGATCATTTCGGGGCCCGCCGACGACCGTAGCGATCTTTACATCAAGGTTAACGGTCTAATTTCAGGACTAGATCGACAGCAAGAAGAAGATGGTCCGGGAGACTACACGGTCGACGAAAAATCCAAGCAAGTTTACCTGACTGAAGCGGGACATGAGCGAATCGAAGAATTACTCGTGGAACGGGGCCTATTGGGGGAAGGTGATAGCCTTTATAACGCGAACAATATTTCCTTAATGCACCATGTATACGCCGCCATAAGGGCGCATGCCTTGTTTCAACGTGATGTAGATTATGTCGTCAATGACCGTGAAATTGTAATAGTGGATGAGTTTACTGGGCGAACAATGCAGGGACGCCGGTGGTCTGAGGGGTTGCATCAGGCTGTCGAAGCCAAAGAAGGTGTGTCAATACAGCTGGAGAACCAGACGCTAGCATCCATTACCTATCAGAACTATTTCCGGCTCTACGACAAGTTGTCCGGCATGACTGGGACGGCGGACACGGAGGCATATGAGTTTCAGGAGATTTACGGGCTGGAAGTGGTCGTGATCCCCACGCATAAGGAGATGGTCCGCGACGATCGCGGTGATTTGATTTACCTCACATCAGGCGAAAAGTTCAACGCGATCATCGAGGACATTAACCGCTGTGTGAAACAGAGACAACCGGTTTTGGTTGGTACGACTTCGATCGAAACCTCCGAATATTTAGCCGGACTCTTGCGGAAACAAAACATCAAGCATCAGGTTCTGAATGCCAAGTTTCACGAGAGAGAAGCCCATATTGTGGCGCAGGCAGGCCTTCCCGGTAGCGTCACGGTGGCGACGAATATGGCAGGTCGCGGTACTGATATTGTCCTCGGTGGGAATCTGGAGACGGAGTTATCCAATCTCGATGGATCTTCTGAAGATACGAGAACCGCCACGAGAGTAGCTTGGCAAAGACGACATGACGATGTCATTTCCGCGGGCGGTCTGCATATCGTCGGTACTGAACGACATGAATCGCGCCGTATTGACAATCAACTGAGAGGGCGGGCCGGCCGGCAGGGCGATCCTGGTTCGACCCGATTTTATCTTTCGCTTGAAGATAACTTGATGCGGATATTCGTCTCCGAGAGCGTGAGTGGTTGGATGCAGAAACTCGGAATGGAGGAGGGCGAAGCGATCGAGCATAAATTAGTGACGAGATCTATTGAGAATGCGCAACGTAAAGTTGAAGGTCGGAATTTTGACATCCGTAAACAATTACTGGAATTCGACGACGTCGCTAACGACCAACGAAAACACGTCTATGATCAACGTCGAGAATTAATGGAAGCCACAGATATTTCTGAAAATATAGAAGGCATTCGCCACGATGTGGTTAATGATTTTATTGATCTCTACATTCCCCCGGAAAGTTTTGAGGACTCGTGGAATACTTCCCAACTGGGCGAGGCCTTGGAGCAAGAGTTTTCCTTTAAGGCCGACATTGAAGGTTGGCTGAAAACCGAAAACGAACTCGACGAGAAGGGCGTTCGCTCGCGAATTCTAGAAAAGATCGAGGCCGCTTATCGTGAGAAAGAAGGGGTTGCGGGCGCGGATGTTCTGCGGGAATTTGAGAAGGCGATTATGCTACAGGTGTTAGATACCCATTGGAAAGAGCATCTTGCGGCGATGGATCACCTCCGTCAGGGTATCCACCTACGTGGTTTTGCGCAAAAGAACCCAAAGCAGGAATATAAACGTGAGGCGTTTGAGATGTTTTCGCAGATGCTTCAGGCAATTCTGCGCGACGTTATCGGAATACTATCCAAAGTCGAAGTGAAAGCTAAGGATGACGTGGAGTTAGTTGAAAAACAGAATTCGCGCGCCTCTGATGAAGACTATCAGTATCAGTCTTCTCAGACCGCAGGAAATGAACCCGTAACTAAGGCAAATACGAAAGGGCCGTATGTTCGAGAGGGCCGAAAGATTGGTAGAAATGAATCCTGTCCGTGTGGATCAGGGAAAAAGTATAAAAACTGTCATGGAAAGGTCAGTTAATCCGGCTGCTATTTCTGGTGTGCGACTCGCATCCGGAGCGAGTGGTAGTAAGTATGTCGGGCGCGCCGACTTGACGCTCATCGAGATCGCGGAACATAGCAGTGTTTGCTGTCTATTTACGAGCAATAAATTTTGCGCGGCGCCGGTTACGGTTGCCAAAAATCATCTTTCAGAAGCCAGTACGCGATATATGATTATTAACGCCGGGAACGCTAACGCGGGGACGGGAGTCGACGGAGAGGAAAGCGCACTTCGGATTTGTGAAACGGTCGCTCGGCTTGCAGGATGTGCCCCCGCGGAAGTTTTGCCTTTCTCTACAGGGGTGATAGGAGAGCAGCTTGATGACACCCCGATAGGGCGGATTATCCCGGATTTATTGTCGTCGTTGAGCGCGGAAAATTGGTTCGCCGCCGCTTCCGCGATTATGACGACTGATTTGGTGCGAAAAATTCGTAGTACGCAGGTAACTTGCGGCGACACAGTCTACACAGTTACTGGGATTGCAAAGGGTAGCGGCATGATTAAACCGAATATGGCAACGATGTTGGCATATGTCGCGACTGATGCTTCGGTTGATCCGAACTTACTGCAAACACTTGCAAAAGATTCTGCGGAAAAAAGTTTCCATCGCATTACGATTGACGGTGACACGTCAACGAACGATGCTTTTGCCCTGATTGCCACAGGGCAGGCAGGTTCGGATCTGATCGCTACTGCGCAACATGATCACTACCACGGATTAACCGAAGCCGTGACGACAGTGTGTAGGTTATTGGCGCAGGACATTGTCCGCGATGGCGAGGGGGCCACTAAGTTCGTCTCTGTCCATGTTAAAGGCGGCCGAGCGGAGGAGGAGTGTTTGCAGGTGGCCTACACAATCGCAGAATCATCGCTAGTTAAGACTGCATTTTTCGCAGGCGATCCCAACTGGGGTAGGATCCTAGCGGCTATTGGACGAGCGGGAGTAGATACGATTGCGATCGACGACCTTTCGATTTCAATAGGTGGCCATGTCATACTAGACGGAGGCAGATTGGTTACTGACTATAACGAAGCTGACGTCGCGGCTTTAATGCAATTAAAAGAAATAGAACTGATAATCGGGATCGGCTCGGGTGACGCCTGCACTACTGTCTGGACCTGCGATTTATCATACGATTACGTGAAAATTAACGCTGAATATCGTAGCTGATGGCTCGCAACGTAGTCTGGCATTGAAGGAGGAGCGTTTGGTGCGCGTAGTCGCCGCGGTAATAAGGCGTGATGACGGCGCGATGCTAATAAGTTTTCGTAAGAGAACTGCAGATCAGGGAAATTTGTGGGAATTTCCTGGCGGTAAACTTGAAAACAATGAGCGGCCGATTGACGGGCTGGCGCGCGAAATCCGCGAGGAACTGGGGATCGTAGTTCAAAAGGCGGTACCGCTAATTCGGTTAGCCCATGAGTACCCCGGCAAAAAAATTGATCTTCAGGTTTTTGAAGTAACGGGATGGGTTGGGGACCCTTTTGGCTGTGAGGGTCAGAACGTTCGTTGGGTTGATTCCTGTGTATTGCCTGCTTATCGGTTTCCCACGGCAAATGCTGCCGTAATTAGAGCGTTGGCCTTACCAAGGATCACTCTCATAACCCCTCGTATTGGCGATGATGAGGATCAATTCTTGGAAAGCTTAGAAAACTGTGTTGCGGGAGGCGTCCGGTTAGTGCAACTACGCCCGGAGTGTCGTATTAAAGAAGTGGTTCGTCGTGTTGCGAGAAAAGCGTCTCTTGTGTGTGAGAAGTATGATGCGAAACTGATAATAAACGGGTCAGGCGATCGTACTTTGTGCGCTGAAGCTCACGGCATGCATCTAAAGAGCCATTTTCTCACTCAACTTACTGCGAGACCTGTAGGCCGCGAAATTTTGTTTAGTACTTCGTGCCATGATCTCTCCCAATTGCAACAGGCGCAACGTTTGGAGGTTGATTTTGTATATGTTTCTCCTGTGCGAACAACCCTCTTGCACCCCGATGCCAGATTACTCCGATGGACTGGACTGCGGCGTATCGTAGAACGTGCCAACGTTCCGGTTTACGCATTGGGTGGTCTGCGGGCAGAGGATACGGGTCGCGCCGTTCGATCGGGGTGTCAAGGTATCGCAATGATGAGCGGGATTTGGAACAACGAAAACCTAACTGATGCGGTCAGGAGATCCTCTGAAGCGTTGGCCACCGCCGCCTACAACGTAACTTACAACTAGCGGTGAGTTCAGATATAGAGCGACAGAATATATAAATGAGCAGCCAATATTTTCAACCACACTTAGGTTTGTGGTCCTGACTTAACAGCGTAGCGGGGGGGTCTGGATTGGATCGTAGACCGTGAGTTCTTAAATACCGCAACAGTGCAGTTCAAAATCGATATCGTTTTCAACTTGCACTGCACGACTGCCCGTATTTTCTTGCGAGTAGAAACGAATCGTAAATCGGTGTTTCCCTGCGCTAATTTTCGGATAACTGTCATGCGTCTGACTAAGGACGACGCGGATAATTTGGCACGGGATCGTCGAGTCAATCCGCTGCTGGTAAAAACCGTCTTTCGCTGTAACCGTTTTCGGACCGCTACTACCACGAATTAAACTGAGTATGGTGCGGGTCGCTGTTTCGATGATCTTAAGATCATCCATCCACTCCGCCATTTGTTCGGCGCGTTGCTCAGGTTCAATGGACAACCAAAAATGCAGGGCTGGAATATCGAAACTGCAGGGACCACCCGGGATGTTGCTACGTTGTCGTACCTGATTGGCCAGTTCGTCATTTCGAAGCCGATTGCCGGGTTGACAATCGGGTGCTTTCAGTCTGGGAAGGAGGTTGTCGATTGTGGCGACAGTTTTATCCAAAGCATCAACGTTAACACCGGGGTTGCTACGAAAACCTTGGAATGTGGCGATCTCTCGTTCCAATTCCTTTATTAACTCACCTTTGGCATCGGTTCGGACTAAAAAGTCACTGATCTCGACCATGCGAGTCAGCGCACTGCGGGCGCTCCATACGGTATCGTTGCTCACGTTGGATTTAATTCCAACGAATAGGTGTTCCAAGCGTAAGCAGTTTCTGATGCGTTCATTGAGCGGCTGCTCGTAGACGACAGGGAACCCAACCTCGGGGAACAAGCCAGCCTGATTTCCAGAATCCTCCAAAGTCATTGCTTAAATCGCCCTTATGTACCGAATTTGGCTAGTCCAGCATAAAAATTGTGTAATTCTTCCACGCGGTTTGTCAGGTGTGATTGGTTGCCTTCGTTGACTATGATGTCATCTGCTATTTGGCGCCGGGTCTCCCGAGAAGCCTGTGTGCGCATAATTGCGATCATCTCCAGTTCTGTCAAATTGTCGCGCTTCTGTACTCGGGAAATCTGTAGATCTTCTGAACAATCAACGACCAAGACACGATCGATGATTTCATGACGCTTTCCTTCCGCGAGGAGTGGAATGCACAGTAGGCAATAGAGGGCCTTTACAGCTTGAACACGTAAATTTATAAGCCGCCCTATTCTTGGATGAAGGAGGCTCTCCAGCATTTTGCGCCTAGATGGATCCGAGAAAACGATTCGTTTGAGGTACGCGCGATTAAGCCGGCCTCTCTCGTCAAGTACTTCCAAACCGAATTCTTCGACAATATCGTTCAGACCGGGTTGCCCTGGCTCCACGACTTCACGGGCGATTATGTCGGCATCCACGACCGGAATGCCGTGATTCTTTGAAAACAGATTGCAAACGGTTGTTTTACCGGATCCGATCCCGCCCGTGACGCCGATAGTTAATACGGCTTTCACGACGATACCAACCTTGTTCCGGCCCACGACAAATCTAGATGTGAGGATTTATTGTGGGGTAAGCCCGCCACGACCGTCGCGCCAACGAGCGAACTAGACCGCTCGGGAAAGGGTTTAACTAGTCGCATTATTCACCGGTGGTCGATCGTAGTCGCCATGCCCACCGACGTTTAGCCCCTTTTGGTCGCAGCCGACGTTAATCGTATCGCCTGGTTGATAGCGACCTCGTAAGATAGCTTCTGCCAGAGGGGTTTCTAGCAGATTTTGAATTGCGCGCTTGAGCGGTCGCGCACCGAAGACGGGATCGAAGCCGGCCTTGCCGAGCTGCACCAATGCTTCCTCGGAAATTTTTAATTCTAGGTTCTGTTCAGCTAGCCGCCTTCGGAGCGCCGCGATCTGAACCTCGGCAATTGCGTGTATCTGTTTCTGTTGTAGCGCATGGAATACCACGACGTCGTCTATCCGGTTGATAAATTCTGGCCGAAAATGATCCGAGGCGATCTGCATTACTGCATCTCGCATCCGCGTATACGCGTCATCGGAGGTCGTATTCTGGCTTACTTCGGATCCGAGATTCGAAGTCATAACGATCACTGTATTTCGAAAATCGACCGTCCGTCCATGCCCGTCAGTGAGACGGCCGTCATCCAGCACCTGGAGTAAGAGATTGAAAACATCCGGGTGGGCCTTTTCTACCTCGTCGAGCAGCACTACGGTGTAGGGTTTGCGTCGCACTGCCTCCGTGAGATAACCCCCTTCCTCGTAGCCAATGTACCCAGGCGGTGCCCCGATTAGGCGTGCGGCCGCATGTTTCTCCATATATTCGGACATATCGACCCGAACCAAAGCGTCCTCGTAGTCAAATAAAAACTCCGCTAATGCTTTACTAAGTTCTGTTTTACCCACACCGGTTGGACCGAGAAACAGGAATGAACCGTTCGGGCGGGCGGGGTCAGATAAGCCGGCGCGAGAGCGTCGAATAGCATTGGCTACGGCGCTGACGGCCTCGTCTTGTCCTACCACCCTAGCGTGCAATGCGTGCTCCATACGGAGCAGTTTTTCGCGCTCACCTTCTAACATTTTCGAAACTGGTATCCCGGTCCATTTTGATACGACTTCGGCGACCTCCTCCTCGGTAACTCGATTGCGCAACAATTGTTGATCAGAAGCTTTTTCACGGGAAACCGTGAGTAGCGTTTTTTCGAGTTCGGGAATCACTCCGTACTGAAGTTCAGACATACGGGTAAGATCACTTGCACGCTTCGCGTTATCGAAATCTAGGCGAGCTTGTTCAAGCTTCGATTGGATCTGGTGGGTTTCGGCTAGAGCGTCTTTTTCTATTATCCACTGTTCCTCAAGTGTGTTGTATTCATTTTGTGTTTTATCAATTTGGTTTTCGAGATCTCTCAATCGGTGCAACGAAGCTTCATCGCGTTCTTTTCGTAGGGCTTCGCGTTCGATTTTGAGCTGTATACTTCGACGCTCCAGACGGTCCATGCTCTCCGGCTTAGAATCGATCTCTATACTGATCCGACTCGCCGCCTCATCTATCAAATCGATAGCCTTATCCGGGAGTTGGCGATCGGTGATGTAGCGACTTGACAGGCTAGCGGAGGTGATAATCGCCGTATCTGTGATTTCGACACCGTGATGGACAGAATAGCGTTCCTTCAGGCCCCGCAGAATCGCAACTGTATCTTCGATGGTCGGCTCGTCGACCAATACTTTCTGAAACCGGCGTTCCAACGCAGCGTCCTTTTCGACCTGCTTCCGGTACTCATCTAAGGTGGTGGCTCCTATGCAATGAAGATCCCCGCGGGCGAGTGCTGGTTTTAGCATGTTGCCGGCGTCCATCGATCCTTCTGCCTTTCCTGCACCGACAACGGTATGAAGTTCATCTATAAATATAATGATCTGACCGCCTTGTTTCGAGAGTTCGGTCAGCACAGCTTTGATTCGCTCTTCAAACTCTCCACGATATTTCGCCCCTGCAATCAACGCCCCGATATCGAGCGAAAGTAAGCGTTTTTGTTTCAGACCCTCGGGCACTTCGCGGTCGACAATACGTTGCGCTAGACCTTCGACAATCGCGGTTTTCCCGACACCGGGTTCCCCAATTAGAACGGGATTGTTTTTCGTGCGACGTTGCAGAACTTGTATGGTGCGACGGATTTCTTCGTCGCGCCCGATGACCGGATCAAGTTTTCCCTGTTCAGCGCGTTCTGTCAGGTCTATGGTAAATTTATCTAGCGCTCCACGCAGTTCTTCAGCATTAGGATTCACGACGTTGTCGCCACCACGAAAATTCTCTATCGAGTTTTGAAAACTCTCCTCATTAGCACCGAGGTCTCTTAATAAACGACCGAGTTCTCCGGTATCCTGAACTGCCGCAAGCACAAAAAGTTCGCTAGCTATATAGGCGTCTTTACGCTCTTGGGCGATCTGGTCGGTAATAGTCAGTAATTTCAGTAGCGCATTCGAAGGGTGTATTTCTCCTTTTGTTCCTTCGACCTTGGGCAGATTCACAATACCGCGACGTAAATGTGTACGAAGGCGTGATACGTCCACACCGGTGTCGATTAACAGTTGCCGTACAGAGCTACCCTCTTGATCAACTAGTGCAGCCATGACATGCAATGGTTCTAAAAACTGGTGCTCTTGGCTAATAGCGAGACTTCGCGCTTCGCCTAGGGCAGCCTGAAATTTATTTGTCATCTTGTCGGCGCGCATAAGTGGTATCTCAGTTAACGAACCTGTAATCCCAGATGGGGTCAGCGGCCCGTTCAATCAAGGCGGCAGCTATAAATATCGTACCCGATAGCCGTTCGGTTCAATAAAGCGATTAACTTAGATGAAGGGGCTGAATTCTGCCAACTATGGGGAGAATACCGTTATTCCTTGGCCTCTGTCCTACCAGTGGTTTATTTGGATTATGGGATGGTCGCGAGAATATTGAGATACACATCGTTCCAACACGTTACCTTGTCCTACGCAATCTGACTAACGGCCAGTCAATACTCTATAGCCGGATACGGAGTTTGGGATCTCCTGTCAAGCAAGTGATTTTGAGGTGTCATGCCGTTGTGGGTTCCGCCTCTGCCTTGTTGACAGTAGCGCTTTTGGAGTGGGGCAAGATCCAGATTAGCGCGGCCATTCGACCTGTCGGTCCATCTCTCCGGTATGAATAAAACAGCTCGTGCCGCTCGTAGACACACAATTCGGATGATGTTATGGAACTGACCCCCACGCGTTCGAGTTGGCGATACGCCAGACCCCCCAAATCCAGGAGCCAACCTCCATCATATTTCCTGAAACTCGCTGCAGTTTCTCCATCCGATCTGATGAACCGGTTCCTCAGATCTTCCCCGACTTGATATGAATTTATATTAATGGCTGGACCGATCCACGCTATCAGTTGGTCGGGCTTTGCGGAAAAAGCGTTGACGGTGTTGCTGATTAGGCCGGTCTGTAGTCCACGCCATCCCGCGTGGACAGCAGCGACTTGCGAGCCTAGACGGTCACAAATCAATATCGGAAGGCAATCGGCTGCCAACACGGCGCAGATTTGACCTACTGTTGTCGAAATTGACGCATCCGCGAGCCGATCATCTGGCATCTGATCGATGTGCAAAACCCGTTGACCATGAGGCTGATCGAGCCAGAAAGGGTCGTTTGGTAATTGTAAAGAATCTCTGAGTAAAGCCCGATTTCGCATCACTGCATCGGGTGCGTCACCAACATGTAACGCAAGATTAAAGCTTTTCCATGGACCGCTGCTGTGACCGTCGGCACGAGTTGTGAAGCAGGCTCGGATGCGACTCGACGGAAAGCAACGGGGTTCTAGGAAATCCATAAGGTTCACACGCGCGACGACTTAGCTGGCGCCCTCCATGTCCATCTCAAGCGCGTGGATCAGCTTAGCTATGTCTCCAGGTATCGGTGATTCAAATGAGACCTGCTCATCTGTCTTTGGATGGACAAAAATAAGCCGACGCGCATGCAGGGCGTGCCGGGTAAAACTATCTAACGTGGTAACCAGCTCATCGCTTGGTTCAGAGGGTAATAGTCTACGCCCACCATAACGTGTGTCTCCTACTACGGGGTGACGTAATGAGGACATATGGATACGAATTTGGTGCGTCCGTCCGGTTTCCAATTTAAGCTCAAGAAGAGTGTGTGCGCGAAACCGTTTTTTTACTCGATAGTGCGTGACTGCCCTCCGGCCGTTTTCGGCGATACACATACGAGTTCTTTGTTTGGGATCCCGAGCGATTGCTGCATCGATTGTTCCTCCAGCAACCAATACTCCGTTTACTAAAGCGTCGTAAGACCTCGCTATCTCGCGGCGAGCCATGGCTCGCACCAATTCTTGGTAGCTTAAAGGAGTTCGTGCGACAAGAAGTAATCCCGAGGTAAGTTTGTCGATCCTGTGCACTAGTCCAGCACGAGGTAATGCTTCGAGTTCAGGGAACGCCTCGAGCAAACCATTGACCAAAGTACGATCTGGATTACCGGCGCCCGGATGCACGACCAGGCCAGAGGGTTTGTCGACTACTATGAAAGACTCGTCGCGGTCTACGATGTCGAAGTTCACCTTTTGCGGTTCGATGCTGTCAGAGGCATTGAGGGTCGCTAGGAGTTCCACGGTGTCACCAAGGCGCACCTTCAGGTTTGGACGGCGCGCGAGATCGCGGTTCAGGACTACCATTCCTGTTTTGATCCAGTTTTTAATTGATGTGCGAGAGTAGTCTCGAAAAATGCGAGCCAGTGCTTGATCCAAGCGCATTCCCGTGAGTTCTTCAGGAATGACTGTCGTATGTGATTTAGATACCACTAGTTTATTGCCTTGCTTAATTACGAACCTCTACAATGATCACTCGACTCAGTAGTAGACTTATTGCATTGTAGAAGGACCCCACGTTACATGAACTTCAATCGATTTGGCACGTCAGTTCGAACTCTGATAATCATCGTTACCGGGCTGGTTGTGGGTTGCGGTTACTTCCAGAGTCAAAGTCACCGAGACCGGGAGGAATCGAAGTGGCCTGAGGACAAATTGTATTATGCTGCTAAAGACAGGTTAGATTCTGGATCTTGTACAGGAGCGATTGAGTACTACGAGAAGCTCCAGTCACGTTATCCATTTGGAATATACACGCAGCAGTCTCAATTAGAGTTGGCTTATTGCTATTATCGCACGGACGATCCCAGTTCGGCTCTAGAGACGATCGAGCGATTCATTAAGCTCTATCCGACTCACCCACACACGGCTTATGTCTACTACCTACGCGGTCTTATCAATTTCGGACGGGGCTTCGGGCTAACTGAACGTTATCTTCCGAAGGATCCGTCGCAACGCGACCCTGGAGTCGTAATGAAATCCTTCCAAGATTTTAACGAACTGATCAAAAGGTTCCCGGAAAGCATTTACGTGGAAGATGCGCAGCTCAGGATGCGACATTTGAGGAATCGGCTTGCGCAGCACGAAGTCAACGTTGCCAACTATTACATGCGCCGCGGGGCATTCGTCGCGGCCGCCAATCGCGCGCGTTACGTAGTTGAGAACTATCAGCAGTCGCCGGCGATCCCGGAGGCTCTAGTGTTATTGGCCAAATCCTATAAGGTGCTCGAGTTGGAAGATTTGGCCGGTGATGCGATGCGGGTGTTACAGCTCAATTTCCCTAACCATCCAGGTATAGAGGAAGTCAATGCAACCGTATTGAGATAAAGCTGTTTAATCGCTGGGGCATCAGTAGTTGTGCGTAGTACACCCAACGGTCTGCGTGTTGACTAAACTTGGCCGGACACCCATTCCTGTGATTGTCCGGACGAACTAAGTTTCTGTTCCGTCGATTTCCTGCTCACTGTAACGAGACGTTATCGGGAACCGTCTGTCACGGCCGAAAGCACGTTTTGTTATGCGGATGCCAGAAGCGGCCTGTCTACGTTTGTATTCATTACGATCAACCATCGAAGTTACGCGGTTAACCGATTCAAGATCATATCCCTGCTCTACGATTTCCCGAGGGCTCATATCGGCTTCGATATAATGCTCTAAGATAGGGTCGAGTACATCATAAGGGGGGAGTGAATCAGAATCCTTTTGTGCCGGCGCGAGTTCCGCAGTGGGTGCTCGGTCGAGAACTCGGTTGGGGATAGCGTGTCCTTGCCGATTACGCCATTTTGCAAGGCGATAAACCATTGTTTTTGGGATGTCCTTTAGCGGAGCGAAGCCTCCTGCCATATCGCCGTAAAGGGTTGCATAGCCAACCGCCATTTCGCTTTTATTTCCTGTCGCGAGCACGATGTGACCCGTAGTGTTTGACACGGCCATTAAAATTACGCCGCGAGATCGAGCTTGAATGTTTTCTGCTGTAACACCTTGCCCAGAGGGGCCGAGCAATTTACCGAGGGTTTTGGTAAATGCGCTAACTGGCTCGTCGATCGGTACAATGTGAAAATCACACCCGAGAGCTTGAGTTTCGCTGCGGGCGTCTTCGATACTCATGTCGGCGGTATATTTTGATGGCATGGAAATCGCGACGACGTGGTCGGATCCAAGGGCATCTACTGCTATGGTGAGTGTTAGGGCCGAGTCAATGCCGCCCGACAATCCGATTACGCAACCCCGGAACCGGTTTTTTTCGATGTAATCCTTGACCCCCAAAACAAGAGCTTCGTAAATCGTTTGTTCTGTGTCAGCTAGCTTTAGCTGAGGTCCTCTAACCGTGATGCCTTCGGAGCTTTTGAAGACATCGATTGGAACTAGGTCTTCTTTAAAAAGGCCGGCTTGTGCGGAAACTGTTCCACTTGTGTCGATAACAAAAGAGCCGCCGTCGAATATTAGTTCATCCTGCCCTCCCACCGTATTCACGTAGGCAATTGGGAGACCGCTAGCATTAACGGCCGCGCCAACGGCTTCTAGCCGCTCTGTCTGTTTGTCTATATGAAAAGGTGATGCGTTAATGTTGCAAAGCATTTCTGCCCCAGCATCTTTCGCTTGGATCGCCGATTCAGGAGACCAAATGTCTTCGCAAATATTAACCCCGACCTTAATCCCGGCGATTTCTACTATCGTAGATTGTGCCCCAGGTTTGAAATACCGTTTCTCGTCGAATACGGCGTAGTTCGGTAAGGCCTGTTTTCGATAGTTTGAGATAAGATTTCCGCCATAGAAAACTGCGCAACTGTTATAGATCGAGTCACCGTCTATTTCTGGATAGCCGACGAAGATATTAATGTCTCTCACGGCGTCGGCGATCTTCTTTAAACTCGCTGCTACACCGCGATGTAGCCCAGGTCTAAACAAGAGATCTTCAGGTGGATATCCGGTTATCGCGAGTTCGGGGAAGACTACTGCATCGGCCTTGAATTCACCCAGTGCGCGTTTCGCGACCGTAACAATCTTTTCCGTATTTCCGATAATGTCTCCTACGCAAAAATTGCACTGCGCGAGGATCAAACGGGCATGCTCGGCCATCTCGAGGCAAGTTACCCCTTAAGTGCTTCTAGCATCGTAGAACCCATCTCGGCAGGGGAGCGAACAGTAATCACCCCAGCTTTTTCGAGTGCGGCGAACTTATCTTCGGCCGTGCCCTTTCCTCCCGAAATTATCGCCCCGGCGTGTCCCATCCGTCTCCCCGGGGGTGCCGTGACTCCGGCGATATATCCAACGACAGGCTTGGTTACGTAATCACTGATAAACGCTGCGGCCTCCTCCTCAGCGGTACCGCCTATCTCGCCAACCATGATGATTCCTTTGGTATTCGCATCACTCTGGAAAAGGCGCAGACAATCGATGAAATTCATGCCGTGAATCGGGTCGCCACCGATTCCTACACAGGTGCTTTGCCCGAGGCCCGCTTCTGTCGTTTGATGAACTGCCTCGTAGGTCAGAGTGCCAGAGCGGGATACGATGCCAACTGTGCCCGGAGAGTGAATGGCGCCAGGCATGATCCCGATCTTACATTCCCCCGGGGTAATAATCCCTGGACAGTTCGGTCCGATTAAGTAAGTGTCCTCAAATGAGTTTAGAGTCGCTTTCACTCGGACCATATCCAATATTGGTATTCCTTCAGTAATGCAGGCTATCGTTCGAATTCCCGCCTCAATGGCCTCGGCAATCGCATCTGCCGCGTAAGGTGGCGGTACGAATATCACACTGGCGTTTGCTTGAGTCGCCGCAGCTCCCTCTACAACTGTATTGAACAAGGGGCGGCCCAGATGTTCGGTACCCCCACGTCCGGGTGTTACCCCCCCTACGATCTCGGTTCCGTATTCAATTGCCTGCTGCGTGTGGAAAGTCCCTTGCTTGCCTGTCAAACCTTGGACGAGCACCCGGGTATCTTTGTCAACGAGAATTGCCATCATCCAGCCCTGCCAGCCGCGTCGACAGCCTTTTTTGCTGCGCTTTCCAGGTTGCCCGCGGTGGTAATCGCTAGATCACTTTCGGCTAGTAATTTCTTCCCCTCGGAAACTTTAGTACCCTCGAGTCTGACGATGATAGGCACTGCTGTACCTACCTCTTTGACTGCCGCGATAATACCTTCGGCTATAAGGTCGCAGCGCACGATACCGCCAAATATGTTGACCAAAATGGCCTTTACTTTCTCATCTGAGACAATGATTTTAAACGCTTCTGTAACACGTTCGGCTGTCGTGCCGCCTCCAACGTCAAGAAAATTTGCGGGCTCTCCACCATTCAATTTGATGATGTCCATTGTGGCCATCGCGAGGCCGGCCCCATTGACCATACAGGCTATGTTTCCATCTAGCGTTATATAATTCAGATCGAATTTCCGGGCACGCCTCTCCCTCACGTCCTCTTGGCTTGCGTCACGCCAGTCGCTGATCTCCTGTCGGTATAAGGCGTTGTCATCTACATTGATTTTCGCATCCAAAGCGCACAATGATCCATCAGCCAAGATTGCGAGCGGATTAATTTCGACTAGACTTAGGTCCTTATCCCTGAACATTCTGTACAATCCGTGAAGGATAGTTTGAAATTGTTTCCGTTGGGTATCATTTAATTGGAGCTTAAACGCGATTTGACGACATTGGTAATCCTGTAAACCCAGCACCGGATTTATTTCGATGGTAGCGATTTTTTCTGGGGTGGTTTCTGCTACCTCTTCGATGTCCATACCACCCGCCCGAGAGGCCATAAAAGCGATGTTATGGCTGGCACGGTCTATAACAGCGCCGAGATAGAACTCATGCATTACGTCCGCAGCCGTGGCAACTAATACACAGTTCACCGGTTGGCCATTTGGCGCAGACTGCTTAGTTACGAGCTGAGAACCGATCAGTGTTTCGGCCACGTGCTCTAGTTCGGTTAGATTGTGGGTAAGCTTCACGCCACCAGCTTTCCCACGCCCACCGGCATGAACTTGTGCTTTTACCAACCAGGTGTCGCCGCCAATTCTTTTTGCCTGTTCGACCGCCTCCGCGGGACTGAAAGCCTCGCCAGCTTCAGCGATAGGGATATCGTACTGTTTGAACAGTCGCCGCGCTTGATACTCATGAAGATTCATAAGATTTTTCTCTTGAGAATTTGCGGGCCTTTGTGGCGCCGATCAGCACTAGTCCGTTCCTTGAGTTGGGCGGGACAACAGGCGAACATACGTCTATTAAGATATTAATGATTCGGGGCACCAGTATGGCGCGTTCGATGCGCTTTGTCATTGACGCCACAAAAGCGTTTTGGCCCAATACAAAGGACTTTGACGGGGCGTGATTTATGCTTAGCCGAATCGTTATTGGCATTGCCGTTTTGATCGTCGTTCTGTTTGTTCTACGACGTGTAAAGTCAGCGATGGTTCGCCAGACTGCGAAACAGCCGGCTATTCAGACTGCGACGGTACGTTGTGCCTTTTGTGGCACCTATTTCCCCCGTGAAGAGGCTGTATCTAGTTACGGGGTCGAATATTGTTCCAAGGAACACGCGAAGCAGGGAGAGGCAGGTTAACGCTTTGCCCGACCGATTTACTTCCATGTCGTACCATCTGCAAAAAGAAACGATCTTCGGTATAGAAAAGTCAAGAACTACCAGAGTTCTAGGATTAGTTGTGCCTTTTG
>Ga0310345_10002048_pt1 | contig 21003 bp, 16 predicted proteins | sample HC15DNA20500_MG_FD_204667 | JGI IMG/M metagenome (GOLD analysis project Ga0310345, IMG submission 204667) | Marine microbial communities from station ALOHA, North Pacific Subtropical Gyre - HC15-DNA-20-500_MG | ecosystem: Environmental > Aquatic > Marine > Oceanic | place: Pacific Ocean: North...
TCGCGCGCGAGTTGGCGACGCGCGGGCGCCATTGAGTCGCTGCCCCAGATCGCGTCGGCGGCATGCTCCGGCCCCCGGAGCGCGCGCGGGGGCACGGCATCTTCCGGCTCTGCCCCCGGAGCGGCCTTGTCCGCCATGTCGCCATGCGAACCATGGTCCATACCCGCCATGTCCGCAGCCGTCGGCGTGTCTTCCCCGGGCTCACCCTTGGGCGGGCACTGCTCGGGCGGGAGATGGCCCATGGCGCAGTGATCCATCTCCGCCTGCGCCTCGGGCTCGGCGCCATGCGCCGCATGATCCTGCGCGGACAGTGGGGTGGGCAGCAGCAGGGCCCCGGCGAGCATCGCAGTGCGGATCATGCCTCGCCTCCGTTGGGGAAGGGGCGCACGGTCACCACCTGCATCATGCCGGCGTGCATGTGGTAGAGCAGGTGGCAGTGGAAGGCCCAGTCGCCCGGCTCGTTCGCGGTCAGGTCGAAGGTGGCGGTACCGCCCGGCTGCACGATCACCGTGTGCTTGAGCGGCTGGTGCATGTGGTCCGCGCCGTTGACCAGTTCGAAGAAATGGCCGTGCAGGTGGATCGGGTGCGCCATCATCGTGTCGTTGACCAGCTTCACGCGCACCCGCTCGTCGTAACCGAAGCGGATCGGATCGTCGGTGACGGCAGTGAACTTCTTGCCGTCGAAGCTCCACATGTAGCGTTCCATGTTGCCGGTCAGATGGATTTCCATCTCGCGGTCGACTTCGCGGTGCGGGTTCATCCGCTTCGCCTTGAGGTCGGTGTAGCGCAGCACGCGGTGGCTCACCTTGTCGAGGCCGAGGCCGGGGAAATCCATGCGATCCATCGGCATGGGCGCGATCATGTCCACACCCGGCCCGACCTTCACGTCGTCGGGCACGAGGGACTTGTCGCGCATCGAATGGTCCATCCCCTTCATGCCGTCCATCCCGGCCATGCCCGAATGGTCCATCATGCCCATATCGACCATGCTCAGCGTTGGAATCTCGCGCAGCGCAGGCGGGGTCGCAAGGTGGCCCTTGTGGCTGGTCAGGCTGGCGACGCCCATGCCGCTGCGATCCATCGCCTCGGCGACGATCGCGTGGCTGCCATCGGGCGGGGTCACGATGACATCGTAGGTCTCGGCCACGCCGATCTGGAATTCGTCCACTTCGACGGGGTCCACGTCCTGACCGTCCGCCGCGATCACCGTCATCGGCACGCCGGTCAGGCGGACGTTGAAGAAGGTCATCGCCGATCCGTTGATGACGCGCAGGCGCACCCGCTCGCCCGGCTCGAACTCCAGTTGCAGATCGTCCGCCGGGCCGTGCCCGTTGATGAGGAAAGTGTAGGTAGAGCCCGTCACGTCCGAGATATCGCGCGGGTTCATCCGCATTTCGCCCCACATGCGCCGCATTGCGCCCGACATCTCACCCTCGGTCGCGGTGAGCATGTCGCGCTGGAAGTAGTGCTCGCCCACCTTGAGCTTGCGCATGATCTGGTGCGGATGCATCGGCGTGAATTCGCTCAGCAGCACGACATAGTCACGGTCGTAGCGCGGGTCGGGATCGGCGCTTTCGACGATGATCGGGCCGTAATGCCCCGCCTGTTCCTGCAGGCCGGAGTGCGAGTGCCACCAGTAGGTTCCGCTCTGGCGGATCGGGAATTCGTAGGTGAAGCGCTCGCCCGGGCGGATGCCGGGGAAGCTGACGCCGGGCACACCGTCGAACTGGAACGGCACGAGCAGGCCGTGCCAGTGGATCGAGCTGTCCTCTTCCAGATGGTTGGTGACGTGCAACCGCACGTTCTGGCCTTCGCGCAGGCGCACCAGCGGGCCGGGAACGGTCCCGTTGACCGCGACCGCGTGGCCCGAACGGCCGCCGGTGCTGAAATGGTGGTTGCGAATGGCGAGCTCGATATCCTCGCCCGCGACTTCGCCGAAACCGTTTTTCGCATGGGATAGCGATTGCCCCCGCGCCCAGGCGGGCATCGGAAGGGCGCTGGCAGCGGCAAGAGCGGCGGTGCTGCGGATCAGGCCGCGACGGGTAAGGGAGGGCATGGGGGCCTGCAAAGGATTGATCGGGGGACCGCCCCTATATATACCCCCACGGGGTATTACAATCGGACCTTGGGCCATGAGCGAAACGAAAACCAACGACGCGAAGAGCGCAAAGATCAATCGCTTGAACCGGATCGCGGGCCAGGTGCGCGGTCTTGCGCAGATGATCGAGGACGATCGCTATTGCATGGACATCCTGCACCAGATGCAGGCGGTGAAGTCCGCGCTCGCCAAGGTCGAAACGCAGGTGCTGAAGGATCACGCCGCATGCTGCGTGGCCGAAGCCATCGCCAGCGGCGACGAAGCCGACCAGCGCGAGAAATTCGAAGAGCTGGTCGACCTGTTCGCCAAGCGGCGCTGAGGCCTAGTCGGCTCCGGGCAGACCGGCATCCTCGCGCGCCTTCCTGCGCAATTCGGCCGTCAGTTCGGCGGTGCGCGGGGCCAGCAGCTCGCCGCTACCCTGCTCGCCATTCTCCTCGATATCCTCGAGCAGCATTTCCATCTGCGCGATTTCCTTCACCTGCGCCTCGATGATCGCATCGGCGAGTTCGCGCACGCGCGGATCGGTGATCTGAGCCCGGCGGCTGGTCAGGACCGCAATGGAGTGGTGCGGGATCATCGCCTTCATGTAGGCCTGATCGTTCACCGTCGTCTGGCTGCGGGCCAGAAACAGGAACAGCGCGAAGCCCAGCACCGCGCCGACCATGACCAGCACCTTGGTCATGAAGGTGCGGTACATGCCCCACATGAAGCCGAGCATGATGACGATCATGGCCATGCCCATCATCAGCGCCATCCACATGCGCGTCTGGCTGAACCAGATGTGCCCCGTGTCGTAGACGTTGGAATATTTGAGCACGAACATCGTGACGATGGAGGTCGCAATCATCGCCGCGAAAGTGGGCCATTTGCTGCCCTGCCCGTGTCCGTTCGTGGTTGCGTTTTCGTGTGCCATGCGTGCCTCCTCTACGGGTCCTACACCCCCCGGGGGTATCGGGTTCCGAAATTGCGGGTGGGGCACCGCATGCAACAGGGGCGGACAACCGGGCCCGGCCAGGGGCTCGCCTGGCGACTACCGCGGCGGATCGACCGCCAGCTTCTGCACCGTATGGCCGGCCATGATCGCGGCGTGCGGAGTTGAGTCACCCTGGATCGCACGGTCCATTTCCGGCCCGGCTGCAGACGCGGCACATCACCCGACTTTCCCATGCCGGGTGATGAAGTCGATAACGATCTCCACCCGTCGGGGAAGGTTTGCCGCCCGGCCGGTATAGAGGATGTGAAATGGTTCGGTGAAGGTTTGCGCCGGGTCCAGCGCGCGCAGATGTCCGCTATCGAGCATGTCGGCTATGGCGAAACGCGGGACGATCTTCTGGGCCGATCCTGCCCGCATTCACCAGCTCGATCTCACCCAGTGATCGGGTGAACAGACTGGAGTCGGGTTGGGTGGATAGCCGGGATCGGGGCGCGAAGCTGTCGTCGCTCCGCCAAGGATTGCGAGATGACAGCATGAACTGCCACTCGGAGCCGAGCGGAAGAATCCGGCGCAACCGATGCGTTGATGAAAGCGATTGACGCAGCCCGGTAACTAAGACATCTGCCTGCGCGCTGTAAAAAGCACTGTAAAAGATCGCTTGCGATGACGATCAAGTCATTGAAGCGCGGGTGTAGCTCAATGGTAGAGCAGCAGCTTCCCAAGCTGACGACGAGGGTTCGATTCCCTTCACCCGCTCCAGCGCCTCCCTGCTGGCAGCCGCGACCTTTCCATACCGGCGCGTCGAGCTTTCCGGCTCCATCCCCTATCCGGTTGAATTTTCGATAAACTGCAGCTGAATTTGCTTGTCCTGCAACAGGTTCCGGCCAATGCATCTGGGACGGACAAATGGGGGGCGAGTCAGCCATGAATTCAGGACGTATTTTCTCCGCTCTGCTGCTGGGCGCGAGTGCGATTTCGGTGGCAGGCTGGCATGGCGAGGCGCGCGCGGACGCGACGCCCGGCTGCAACGCGAGCGAGGGCCCCGACGCCACGCTCGACACCAACGACGACGGGCTCGAATGCGGGGTCGCCTCCGAAGCGACCGGAGACCGGGCCGTTGCCATCGGCACGACGGCGAGCGCGACCGGCGACGGGTCCGTCGCGCTGGGCGAGCGTGCGCGCGCGTTCGGATCGACGACCATTGCCATCGGCTTCCAGTCGACCGCCGGTCTAAGCGGTGCAGTCGCAATCGGCGCTATATCGAGGGCGGGCCTCGATGCGGTCGCTCTGGGATACGGTGCGAACGCGGACTTCCCCAGGGGCGTTGCGGTCGGCCGAACGGCCTTTGCGACAATCGACGCCGTTGCTCTGGGAGCCAACACCGTGGCGAACTACGAGGGATCCGTCGCCTTGGGCAATAACTCCTGGGCCCAGGCCGAAAATACCGTCTCGGTCGGCAACGAGGATCTGCAGCGCCGGATTACCAATGTGGCCAGCGGTATCGATAGCAGCGATGTGGCCACCATCGGCCAGTTGAACTCCGCCATCGCCGGCCTTGCTGGCGGGGGCTCGCAATATCTGATCGTCAACAGCACCGGCGGCGGGGCTGCGGCGACGGGCACGGATGCCATCGCCATCGGCAGCGTTGCGCAATCGGAGGCCGAGGGTTCGATTGCGGTGGGGCGTGCCTCTGCGGCCAGCAGCGGCGATGCGATTGCCATCGGCTCGGAATCGGTCGCGCAATTGTCCAGGGCGATTGCCATCGGGCCCAAAGCGAACGCCACCGGCCTGCGCGCCATCGCCATCGGGGGCGACGGTTCGGACGACGACGATCTGGGTGCGGTAAGCGATGGTCTGGGATCGGTCGCGCTGGGCAGCGATGCGAGCGTCACCGCCGACCGCGGCGTCGCGGTCGGTCTGGATGCCAGTTCCGAAGCGGTCGATTCGATCGCCGTCGGCGCGGACAGCCGGGTTACGGAACGGTCTGCAGTGGCGATGGGCAAACGCGCTGTAGCCGTGGGCGAAGGCGCGGTGGCGATTGGCGGCGAAGCGGTCGAAGGGTCGTTCAATGGGGCGCGTGCGCGCAACACGGGTGCGGTCGCCATCGGCGCCAGCGCGCTGGTCGATTTCAGGGCTGCGCAGAGCGTCGCCATCGGGTACCTAGCGCAGGCGAGTGCAGCGAACGCTATCGCCATCGGCGCGAACTCGATCGCCGACGAGGCCAATACGCTGTCGGTCGGATCCTCGACCAACAGGCGGCGTGTGACCAATCTCGCCGATCCGATCAACGCGAGCGATGCGGCGACCAAAGGCTACGTGGATGCGGTAGCCTCTTCGATTGGCGCCAATTCGGCCGAGCTGGCCTACTTCGCCAGCGGATCCTCGCAAGGCACGGCCATCGCCAGCGGGACCGACGCGCTCGCCATCGGCGGCGACGGTTCGGACGGCGATACCAGCGGGGCGCGCGCGACCGGCCAGGAATCGCTGGCGGTCGGCGCGGACAGTGCCGCCACCGGGCTGCGCACCACCGCCTTCGGCTACGGCGCGACCGCCAACGGAGTGCAATCGACCGCGGCAGGCGCGGGCTCTACCGCATCGGGTGTCGGCACGCTCGCTTTCGGAGCCTTCGCCACCGCGCGCGGCAATTTTGCCACCGCGCTCGGCTATTCGAGCTTCGCGCCCGGATTGCGGTCGACCGCGGTGGGCAATGGAGCACAGGCGACCGGCGAGAACGCCACCGCGCTGGGCCGCACGGCGTTTGCTCGCGCCAATGGCGCGACCGCGCTGGGTACGGGCGCCATCGCCGACTTCACGGGTTCGACCGCGCTGGGCGCAGGCGCGGTCACCACGGCGGCCAATCAGGTGGCCATCGGCCAGGCGAGCGGTACGGTAGAGGTCGCAAGCCTCGCTTCCTCCAGCGCGAAGCAGGAGGGCACGATCTACCTCGTCACCGCCGATGAGTCGGGCACGCTTGGCCGCACCGCGATCAGCACGAGCGCGGCCGGGGGCTTCCAGCGCGCACTGAGCATGCCGATTTCCGCCGTGAGCGACGCGCAGTTCAACGCGCTTTCCTCGGACGTGACCGCGCTTACCGGCAGGGTCGGCGCGCTGGAGGGGCAGTTCGCCGATCTCTCTTTCCAGCTGGAAGACCTCGATCGTTCGCTCTCGGGCGGGATCGCGGCGGCCATGGCGATGGGCAATGCGCCTATCATTCCGGGCAAGAACGTGTCGGTGTGGCTCAATGCGGCGACCTACAACGGCGAACAGGCGCTGGCAGGCAGCGTGAGCGGGCGGTTGACCGAAGCGGTCTACATCTCCGCAGGCGTCACCAGCAACACCGCCGACGACGAGTTCGGCGCACGCGTGGGCGTCGGCTTCGGCTTCTGACGGCGCAGCTTCGTTGCCTTGGGGGAGGGGCGGCCATTGCGGTCGCCCCCGCAAATCCCGCTAGTTCGACGCGATCCCTGCGGTAGCCATCTCGCCGGGGCTGACGACCCCGTCGCGGTCGGCATCGATAGCGTCGAAATTGCCCTGTGTGGCGATGCGGTATTCCAGCAGGGTCACCGCGTTGTCGCCGTCGCGATCGAACCGGGCGAGGATCGGGCTGGCGGCGATGGGCACGGCGTCGGGGTTGGCGAGGCGAGCGAATTCCTGCGGGCTGAGCGAGCCATTCCCGTCGCTGTCGAGCGAAGCGAACACGGCCTGGTTCTGTCGCAGCGCCTCCCGTTCTGCCGCAGCGCGCTGGCTGGCGGCGATCTCCGCTTCGGTAAGCACGCCGTCGCCATTACCATCCAGCCGCACGAACTCGGCATCCATCTCGGCGATGAACTGCTGCCGGGTGATCGGTTGCGCGCCCGGCGGCGCATCTGCCGCAGCCTCGTTCTGCTGGGCAAGCACCGGCGAGCCGGTGGCGGCCATCAGCCCGGCCAGAATCACAATCTTGCGCATATCGTTCTCCGTCGCCGCTGCGCGCCTGCATAGCGGCTCGATAAACCGCACATCAACTGCGTAACGGGCATGTCCGAACGCGACGGCCCTTCAGAAAGTGTCGAGCCGCGACAGCGCGACGAAGATGAACCCGGCGCCCAGCACTGCCGACAGGCCGGCCCACACCTCGCTCGCGCCCGCCATGGCCCAGCGGCCGAAGGTCACGAAGCGCTCCCCCGCGGCAAGCAGCAGGATGCCCTTCACGACCAGCAGTCCACCGAAGCCCGCCATCGCGATGAACAGCCAATCATCGGGTCGCCACGGCGTCACCAGATAGACGACTGCGCCCAGCACCAGCACGATGATCCCCGCGATGAACCGCATGCCCGGCGACTGTTCGAAATCCGCCAGCATACCGTTCCATGTGCCCGGCATGCGCAGTTCGCCCATGGCGGCGGCGAAGGCATAGATGCCGAGAAACATGACGATCCAGGCGGGGAGGGTATCGGCAGTGGCCATGACGGGGGAGGTGCTCCTTGAAAGTGTTTTCTCGCCCTTGCCGTGCCGGTGGCCTGAAGGCTCAGCAGGAGAGGGTAGTCATGTCGCGCGGCATGGGTGGGGCCCAGGCCAGATACGTGGGCTCCTGCCTGTCAGATACCGCAAATCCGTTGCATCACAACGGCTTCTTAATGCGCGCGGATGCGGAAAACCAGAAGCGCCAATCTAACATATGTTTCAGGCGGGAACAGCGCCCGCACCTGCGATTAACGCCCTCGCGGGCACTCGTTCGGGCGGGAGCGGGTGCGCGGGCAGTGGCCGGGTGCGTCTCCCTTCCGGTCAGCCGCCCCCGGCGGCGATCCAGCGGTCGATCTTCTGTTCCAGAACCGGCAGCGGTAGCGCGCCTGTGCCCAGCACCTGTGCGTGGAAGTCCTTGATGTCGAAGGCATCGCCCAGCTCGCTCTGCGCCCGGTCGCGCAGTTCCTGGATCTTCAGCGCGCCGATCTTGTAGGCGAGCGCCTGCGACGGAATGGCGATGTAGCGTTCCACCTCGGCGACCACTTCGGTGCGCGTCATGCCCGAATTTTCGAGCATGAAATCGATCGCCTGATCGCGGGTCCAGCCCTTGGAATGGAGCCCGGTATCCACCACCAGCCGCATTGCGCGCAGCTGTTCGTCCTGCAGCGTGCCGTAACGATTCCAAGGGTCTTCGTAGAAACCCATCTCGTTGCCCAGCGTCTCCGCGTACAGCGCCCAGCCTTCGACGTAGGAGGTCGTCCCGCCGAAGCGCATGAAGGCCGGCAGATCCTCGTTCTCCTGCGCCAGGCTGATCTGGAAGTGATGCCCCGGCGCGCCCTCGTGCAGGTACAGCGTGACGTTGCCCGTCGTCAGGCGGCTGGGCAGATCATAGGCATTGAAGAAGAAGGTGCCGGGGCGCGATCCATCGGGCGTGCCCGACTGGTAGGAACCGCCCGCGCTGAACTGTTCGATCGACGGATCGTACGGCTTGATGACCAGATCGGTCTTGGGAACGAGCGAGAAGTAATTGCCGATCTTCGCGTCCACCTGCTCGCCGATAGCGTAGTAGTTCTGCGTCAGCGCCTCGCGGCTCTCCGGCTTGAACTGCGCGTCGGTGCGCACGTAGTCGAAGAACTCGGCCAGCGTCCCTTCGAAGCCGACTTCCGCCTTCAGCGCTTCCAGCTCGCCCTTGATCCGCGCGACCTCGGAGAGGCCGAGCTGGTGGATATAATCCGCTTCCAGCGGCAGCGTGGTCGTCTGCTCGATCAGCAGGGCGTAAAGCTCTTCGCCGCCCTTCATCGCGCCGAGGCCCACATCCTCGCGCGCCGCCGCCAGATATTCGTCACGCAGGAAATCGCGCATCTTCTCGTGCGCGGCATAAATCTCTTGCGTCTTGGCGCGGTAGGCTTGGGTCAGGCGCGCCCTGTCGGCTTCGGAGAAGCCGTCGGGGAACATCGTGACCGGCCCCATGAACTGTGATTCCTCCACCGGGATCGCCAGCTGGGTGTTGAACTGTTCGATCACGTTGCCGATCGTCAGCTTCGTTTCGACGACACCGCTTTCCATCCCTTCGCGGAACTTCGCAATCGCCCGGTCCGTGGCGGCGATGTAATCGTCGTGGCGGCTCAGATTGTCCTCGTAATTCGCCACGGTCAGGAACGGCGCCGCGCCCGTGCCGCTGGCGAAGTTCGGGTAGACGGTATGGAAGCCGCTGAAGTGATTGATCGGGCGCACTTCGGTCAGCGCGCGGATCTCGGGCGTGCTGGCCGCCAGCACCTGCTCCTGATTGTAGCGGAACACATCGTACGCGAGCTTGTCGGTCGCGGAGAGCCTGCTGCGGTCGATCTGCTGCAGCAGCGCGACGTTGAGCTGCGTGTCGCGCAGCTGCGCGTAATAGGCGGAATCGGTGAAGAAATCGCCGAGCCGGTCGGCATTGGTGTCGTCGCCGCGGAACAGGCGGCTGAGCGGATTGAGCTCGAGGTTGCGCTCGTCGGAATCGGCGAACAGCGCGAACAGTTTTTCGTGTGCCTCCTCTTGCGCGATGACGTCGGCGTTCGCGAGCGCATCGATGTCGGTTTGCGCGAGCGCGGTGCCTGGTGCGGCAAGAAAGGCGAGCGCGGCGGCTCCGGCTAGCAGGCGGCGATTGGCCATTGGTTTTCCCCCTCGATTGGATCGCGCGCGACGATAGGCATGCGGTCGCGCCGCGCCAATCGCGTTCTGCAAAGGCCCGGCACGGTTCGACGGGTGCCGGAGAGGGCAAGCCGGCAGGCCAATTCGCGCGCGGACGCGGGGAGAACACGCCTCGCCGGTTGTCGTTGCGCGCGCGCGATGTATGAGTCCGCCCATGCGAATTCACGAGAGGACCCCTATGACCCGCACCCTTCTTGCCGCCGCCACCCTTCTTGCGGGCGTTTCGCTCACTGCGACAGCGCAGGCGCGCCCGATGACGCCCGAAGATGTCGCCCAGCTGGAAAGCCTGGGCGCGGTCGCGGTCTCGCCCGATGGCAGCCGCGTCGCCTATACCACCTCCAGCCTGCCCAACGTGATCGAGGGCGAGGATAATGGCAGCACCACGCAGCAGCTGATGATGGCCTACGGCCCCGACAATGCCCGCGTCTTCCTGCCCGAGGATGTGTCGGTTTCCACCGTCAAGTTCTCGCCCGACGGGCGCATGGTCACCTTCCTGTGGAAGAAGGACAAGGAAGAACGCGCCGTCTGGGGCATCCCGGTGGATGGTGGTGCGCAGGTGAAGCTGGCCGCGCTCGAGGATGCCGGCGTGCGCAGCTATGCCTGGGCCCCGGACGGCAACATGCTCTACCTGCTGGCATACCCTGCGCCCGACAAGGATCGCGAGGCAGAAGACAAGGATGGTTTCGACGCCGTCGTCTATGAAGAGGAATCGCGCTTCAACCGCCTGTTCTCGGCGCGCGTGGGTGGTGACGAGATCGATGAGGCACCGGCGGAAATCTCCATCCCCGGCTACGTCACCAGCTTCGCGGTCACACCCGACAACCGCTACGGCGTGATCGAAAGCCAGCCGACCCCGCAGATCGACGACACCTATACTTCCAAGCGGGTCAACATCCTCGACCTGGCAAGCGGCGAAGTGCTGCGCGAGGTGGCAACGCCCGGCAAGCTGGGCGATATCGAAATCTCGCCCGATGGCCGCCAGCTGTCGATGGTCGCCGGGATCGACGTGAACGATCCCGCCGCCACCACGCTGCACCTCGTCGATGTGGCGAGCGGCAATTTCCGTGCGTTGAACGAAGGCGCGGCGGAAGCGACCGGCGATACCGAGTGGATGGCCGATGGGCGTCTGGCCGCGATCATCGACAAGGGCGCGGACACGATCCTGCGGATCTACAATGCCGATGGCAGCGTGGCGCAGGAAGTCGATCCGGGCGCGCTGATCCTCACCAGTCTCGAAAACGGGGGCAGCGGCCGCATGTTCGTTGCCGCCAACAGCCCGCGCCACCCGACCGAGCTGTTCGCCTTCGATGGCAGCAGCTTTACCCGCTGGACCGATCACAACCCGTGGCTGTCCGAAATCGACTTCGGAGAACAGCGCACCTACACCTATGCCGCACGCGACGGGCAGCAGATCGAAGGCGTGCTGATCGAGCCGGTCGGCGGCGCGCCGCGCGGTGGCGCACCGCTGATCATGGATGTGCATGGCGGCCCGGAAGCGCATGAATCGAACGGCTGGGTGACCAGCTACAGCAATCCTGGCCAGGTCGCGGCGGGTCAGGGCTACGCCGTCTTCCTGCCCAATTATCGCGGCTCGACCGGCTACGGCACGGCGTTTTCCAAAGCCCATCAGGACGATTACGCGGGCAAGGAATTCAACGATATCGTCGATGCCAAGCGCGCGCTGGTGGACGAAGGGATCGCCGATCCGGAGCGTACCGGGATCACCGGCGGGTCCTACGGCGGCTACGCCAGCGCCTGGGGCGCCACCGCGCTGAGCGAGGAATATGCCGCAGCAGTGATGTTCGTCGGCATTTCCAACCAGATCAGCAAGTTCGGCACGACGGACATCCCGATGGAGATGTACAACGTCCACGCCCGCAAGTGGCCCTGGCAGGATTGGCAGGGCATGCTGGAAGTCAGCCCGATCTACCATGTCGACAAGGCCGAAACGCCGATCCTCATCATGCATGGCGACAGCGATACGCGCGTTTCGCCCAGCCAGAGCTACGAGCTGTATCGCAACATCAAGGTGCGCAAGCCCGATACGCCGGTGCGCCTGGTGCTCTATCCGGGCGAAGGCCACGGCAACCGCCAGGCCGCGGCGCGCTACGACTACAACCTGCGCATGATGCAGTGGTTCGATACCTACCTGAAGACGGGCGACCGCGATGCGGACATGCCCGCGCCGCGCCCCGAACTGAAGATCGAGGACGGCGAGGACTAGGGCGCAAGCCGTCCAAACAAAAAAAGGGCGCGCGGATCACCGTCCGCGCGCCCTTTTTCGTGTTTGAGTCCGGTACGACCTAGAACGTGTATCCGATCCCCGCGCCAACGATCCACTGGTCGGCATCGCCGCGCTGCGCGACGTAGGGCGAATCGGCTGCATCGCCGATCACCTTCGAATAGCCGCCCATGGCGAACAGCGCGAAGCCGCCATTCGTCAGGTCGCCATCCAGATCGAACGCGCCGAGCAGGGTTGCCCCGACCTTGTTGAAGCCGCCGTCGGCCTCATAGGCAGGCAGGCCGCTGGCCAGCGCCTGCGCGGGCGTGACCGAGAAATAGTATGAATTGAAATCATCGTCCCCATGCTCTGCCGAAAGCGACAGGCTGACGGCGGCACCCCGGCTTACGGGCGTGAAATAGGTGATCGACGGGCTGATCGTCATGCCTTCGTGCGCGCCGGCAATGTCCCACCGCGCATCCACGTTCACGCCGATGCTGTCATAGGGATTGAGGAGCCCGGAATAGCTGATCCCTGCGCTCGGCCCGATTTCCACCGCCGTTTCCAGTTCGCCCGCCGCGGCGACTACCGGGTCTTCGATATCGCCTGTCCGGCTGGTGCGCAGCCGCAGGGCCGGGCCGAAGCTGAAGGATACGTCGCCATCGCCGTCGGGCACCACGTCGAGCGCGACGCCCGCCGCGCGCGGCTGGATGTCGATCCCGCCGATACGGCCCCGGATGAGCGGCAGCGGGAAGGCCTCGTAATCGTCCGAACCGTCGTAATCGGCCGAGTAGGCAACGCCGATCCCCACCTGGATATAGTCGCCATCCAGCGCGGAACCTTCCATCATGTCCGGGGCAGGGGCATCCCCTTCGCCGCTCAGGGCAAGGGCGGGGGCGGCGGTGCCGCCAAGGGCGAGTGCGGCAAGGGCGGGTGCGATACGGCGCATGGTTTCGGGGTTCCTCCTGTAGTGCATAGCGAACGGGTTGCGCGGCCCAATGTTCCGCAGCTGCGAAGTGGGGCGGCCACTGCCCTCAAGGCCATTTGCACCTTTCAGCCCAGCGCCCTACGGCCAGGGCATGACACGGGCCACGCCGCGACCACGCGCCGACATTGCGATTATTGGCGGCGGCCTTGCGGGCGGGCTGATCGCGCTCGCGCTGCGCAGGGCCGATCCATCGCTGGCGGTGCTGCTGGTCGAGGCTGAAGAGACGCTGGGCGGTAACCATCGCTGGAGCTGGTTCGAAAGCGATCTGCCAGAAGGCGGGGAGGCGCTGCTCGCCCCGTTCCGCAAGACCCAGTGGCCGGTCGGCTATGCGGTACTGTTCCCCCGCCACACGCGCACGCTGGACAGCGTCTACTCCTCGCTCGCCTCGGTGGATTTCGATGCCGCGCTGCGGCGCGAGCTGGCGCAATCCACCATACATACGGGCCGCAGGGTCGCAACGCTCGATGCGGGCGGGGCGACGCTCGAAGGGGGGGAGCGGTTCGACGCGCGCTGCGTGATCGACGCGCGCGGGTTCATTCCATCCGACGCGTTCGAGGGTGGCTGGCAGGTCTTCATGGGCCGCCATCTGCGTACCGACACCCCGCACGAGCTGGATCGCCCTATCGTGATGGATGCGCGGGTGAAACAGCACGGCGCGTTCCGGTTCCTCTACACCCTGCCGCTTGCCGCCGACGAACTGTTCGTCGAGGACACCTACTACCAGGACACGCCCGAGCTGGACCGTGCGGCGCTGTCCGCCCGGATCGACCGCTACTGCGAGGCGGTGGGATGGCAGGGCGATCCGCTGGCTTTCGAGACGGGCGTCTTGCCGGTCGTGACCGGCGGAGACCTTGCCCGCTACCAGCGCGAGGTGCGCGTGGACGGTGTGGCGATGGCAGGCGCCCGCGCGATGATCGCCCATCCGCTGACCAGTTACACGCTGCCCTTCGCAGTGGAGACCGCGCTGCTGGTGGCGGAAAACCGCGATCTGCCCGGCGAACAGATGGCCGCGCTGCTGGAGGCGCATGCGCGCCGCGTGTGGAAGCGCACGGGCTTCTACCGGATGCTGGGCAAGATGCTGTTCGGCGCGGCGGAGCCCGCCAAGCGTTACCGCATCTTCCAGCGCTTCTACCGCCTGCCGCAGCCGCTGATAGAGCGGTTCTATGCCGGGCGCTCTACCGCGGGTGACAAGATCAGGATACTCGCGGGCAAACCGCCTGTGCCCGTTACGCGCGCGGTGCAGGCCCTGGCAGGCCATCGCCCGCCGCTTTCCATGAACGCCCAGACAATCGAAGAAGGATCGCAAGGACATGGCTGAAGGCCGCAACGCATGCGTGATCGGCGCCGGTTTCGGCGGCATGGCGCTCGCCATCCGTCTCCAGAGCGCCGGTATCGCCACTACCGTGATCGAAGGGCGCGACAAGCCCGGTGGCCGTGCCTATTACTGGGAGAAGGAAACCGACGCGGGCACCTTCACCTTCGATGGCGGGCCCACCGTGGTCACCGATCCCGATTGCCTGCGGGAACTCTGGGCGCTTAGCGGCCACGACATGGCGAGGGATGTCGAGCTGGTCCCGGTCATGCCGTTCTACCGCCTCAACTGGCCCGACGGGACGAATTTCGACTATTCGAACGATCACGAGGAGCTGTTCTCGGAAATCGCCAAGCTCAACCCCCGGGATGTGGAAGGCTACCAGCGCTTCCTCGAATATTCCGCCGGGGTGTACGAAGAAGGCTATGTGAAGCTGGGCACCGTGCCCTTCCTCGACTTCAAGTCGATGCTCAAGGCCGCACCCGCGCTGGCGAAGAAGCAGGCCTATCGCAGCGTCTATTCGATGGTTTCCAAATTCGTCGAGAACGAGAAGCTGCGCGAGGCGCTGAGCTTCCACACGCTGCTGGTCGGCGGCAACCCGATGAAGACGAGCAGTATTTATGCGCTGATCCACAAACTGGAGATGGATGGCGGCGTGTGGTGGACCAAGGGCGGCACCAACCGCCTGATCGCAGGCATGGTCCGCCATTTCGAGCGGCTGGGCGGCACCATGCGCGTGGGCGATCCGGTGACGGGGATCGAGGTCGATCAAAAACGCGCCAGGAGCGTGCGGACCGAAAGCGGCTTCGTGCAGGGGTTCGATGCGGTCGCCAGCAATGCCGACATCATGCATTCCTACCGCGACCTGCTGGGTCGCTCGCAGCGCGGCTGGAGCATGGGGCGCCGCCTCAAGCGCAAGAGCTACAGCCCCGGGCTGTTTGTGGTCCATTTCGGGCTGGAGGGAACGTGGCCCGGCATCGCGCACCACATGATCCTGTTCGGGCCGCGCTACAAAGGCCTGCTCGACGATATCTACAAGCACGGCGTGCTTCCGGAGGATTTCTCGATCTACCTCCACCACCCGAGCAAGAGCGATCCGAGCATGGCCCCGCCGGGGCACAGCACGTTCTACGCGCTGGTGCCGGTTGCCCATCAGGGCAAGCTGCCGGTCGACTGGGACGAGATCGGCCCGGTGCTGGAAAAGCGCATCCTCGATGAAGTGGGCAAGCGGCTGGTGCCGAACATCCACGAACGCATCGTGACCAAGTTCCACTACGCACCCAGCGACTTCTCGCACGATCTCAACGCGCATCTGGGCAGCGCCTTCAGCCTCGAACCCGTGTTGACGCAGAGTGCCTATTTCCGTGGCCATAATCGCGACGATGTGATCAGGAACTTCTACCTCGTCGGTGCGGGCACGCATCCGGGTGCCGGTATTCCGGGTGTGGTCGGCAGTGCCAAGGCGACCGCCGGGCTGATGATAGAGGATTTGCTGAAATGATGATGCTCGCCGCCTTGCTCCTTGCCGGAGCGACCGTTCCCGGCCCCGATGTCTCGCCGCTGGCCGAGGCCGATCACGTCCACGAATGGACCCAGGCTTATGCCGACGACGAAGGCACTCTCTGGGTAGATCCCACGTGGCACGCTTCGTTGGACGTCGAGGGCATCGAGCTACCGCTGTTTCTTATGCGCATGGAAATGACACCCGACGGTATGACAAGCCCCATCATCGCCGACATGGCGATGGCAGTGGACTGCGAGCGCGACCGGATGGGGATCGCCGGTTCATGGACCGAAGCTCCGGAAGCCGGGACGCAAGGTTCCGCATGGTTTGACGAGGTGGACATGAATGTCACCGAAGAACCGCTCGGCGACGACGATATCACAATTTTCCGGGCGGTCTGTGGACCGAACTGGCAGCCGTGAACCGCCTCGCCATCTATTGTGGATCGGCCACGCCGCCCGATCCGCGCTATATCGAACTGGCGCGCGAAGTCGGCAGCGACCTCGCGCGGCGCGGCATCGGCGTGGTCTATGGCGGCGGGCGACTGGGCCTGATGGGCGCGCTGGCGCAGGGTGCGCTCGAACAGGGCGGCGAGGTGATCGGGGTGATCCCGCATGCCATGGTGGAGCGCGAGTTCGCCAATCACGACTGCACGCAGCTGATCACGGTCGACACGATGCACCAGAGGAAGCAGCACTTCACCGATCTGGCGGACGGCTTCGTCACGCTGCCCGGCGGGATCGGGACGATGGACGAACTGTTCGAAGCGCTCAGCTGGGCGCAGATCGGCTATCACGAAATGCCGGTCGGCCTGCTCAACGCCTTCGGTTTTTACGATGGTTTGATCCAGTTCGTAAACCAGATGGGCGATACGGGTTTCATCAGGGCAACACATCGCGAGATTCTGCAGGTTGCGGACAGTTTGCCGGAACTGCTGGACAAGCTTGCGTCTTATGTTCCCAATACGCCGATCTATCGCATGAGTGCCGACCAGTTGTGAATCAGCCCCGCCCGCTTGTCCCCTCGCGCTTCGTGCGCCCGTCGATCCCGCGCCCCGGCGGCGGGCGAGACCGGGCCGCGCTGGTGCGAGAGGCCTATGAGGCGATTGCGCAGGGATCGCGCAGCTTCGCGCTTGCGTCGAAGCTGTTCGACCGGCCGACGCGCGAACGCGTGTGGATGCTCTACGCCTGGTGCCGCCGGTGCGACGATCTGGCCGATGCGCAGGACCTGGGCGGCGAGCTGGGCGACCAGGCGGGGATCGAGGATCGCGTGCAGGCGATCAAGGTGCTCACCCGCCGCGCGCTGGAAGGCGGCGCGACAGCCGATCCGGCCTTCGATGCGCTGGGCCAGGTCGCGGGCGAGGCGGGCATCACGCTGGACATGGCGAACGAGGTGATCGCCGGTTTTGCGATGGACGCGAACGGCTTCAGCCCCGCCAGCGAAAAGGAGCTGATGCGCTACTGCTACCACGTTGCGGGCGCGGTGGGCGTGCTGATGGCGCGGGTGATGTTCGCGCCCAACGACAGCTTTATCTACGATCGTGCCTGCGACCTGGGGCTGGCGTTCCAGCTGGCCAATATTGCGCGCGATCTGGTGGAGGATGCGCGGGCCGGGCGATGCTATCTGCCGGAAGACTGGCTCGCCGAAGCGGGGCTCACTTGCGAGAATTACGCGGACGAGGAAAACCGCTTTGCGCTTGCGGCCGTGTCCGCGCGGCTGGTCGACCGGATGGAAATGTACGAGGCCGCATCGCGGCTGGGCGCGAAGCACCTGCGCTTCCGCCAGCGCTGGGCGGTCCTCACTGCCGCACGCATCTACGGCGCGATCGGACGCAAGGTGCGCGCACGCGGCCAGCTGGCGTGGGATACCCGCACCTACGTGACCTTGCCCGAGAAGCTGTGGCATGTCGCCGCAGCCTTCGGCGAGGCGCTGACCAGGCGCGCGCCCGAGCCCGAGCAGTGGCCGCCCTACAAGCGCGAAGACCTGCGCCCGGTTGCCGGGTGGTAGACCTGCGCGCTGCTTGGCGGTAGCGGGTTGGCCATGATCCAGAAGCTCCTGATCGCCAATCGCGGCGAAATCGCCTGCCGCATCATCCGCACCGCGCGTTCGATGGGTATCGCCACCGTCGCGGTCTATTCCGATGCCGACGCGAAAGCGCTGCACGTGCGCTCCGCCGACGAGGCGGTGCATATCGGGCCATCGCCTGCTGCCGAAAGCTATCTGGTGGGCGAGAAGATCATCGCCGCCGCGAAGCAGACCGGCGCGAAGGCGATCCATCCGGGCTACGGCTTCCTTTCGGAAAACGCCGATTTCGCGCAGGCCGTAAAGGACGCAGGGCTGATCTGGGTCGGCGCGCCGCCGCAATCGATCCGCGCGATGGGTCTGAAGGATGCGGCCAAGAAGCTGATGCGCGAGGCGGGCGTGCCCGTTACGCCGGGCTACGACGGCGACGACCAGACGCCTGAGCGCCTGAAGCAGGAGGCCGACGCCATCGGCTACCCCGTCCTCATCAAGGCGGTCGCGGGCGGCGGCGGCAAGGGGATGCGCAAGGTCGACGCGGAGGGCGATTTCCTCGCCTCGCTCGAATCCTGCCGCCGCGAGGCCAAGGCGAGCTTCGGCAATGACGACGTGATCCTCGAAAAGTGGATCACCTCGCCCCGCCATATCGAAGTGCAGGTGTTCGGCGACAGCCACGGCAACCACGTTCACCTGTTCGAACGCGACTGCTCGCTTCAGCGCCGCCACCAGAAAGTGATCGAGGAGGCGCCCGCGCCCGGCATGGACGAGGCCACGCGCGAGGACATCTGCGCCGCCGCGGTGCGTGCCGCCAAGGCGGTCGATTACGAGGGCGCGGGCACGATCGAATTCATCGCCGACGCTTCGGAAGGCCTGCGCGCCGACCGCATTTTCTTCATGGAAATGAACACCCGCCTGCAGGTCGAGCACCCCGTGACCGAGGAGATCACCGGCGTCGATCTGGTCGAATGGCAGCTGCGCGTCGCGGCGGGCGAGCCGATCCCGCTCAAGCAGGAAGAACTGAGCATCAACGGCTGGGCCATCGAAGCGCGGCTTTATGCCGAAGACCCGGCGAAGGGGTTCTTACCGAGCACGGGGCGGTTGGAGCGCTTCCACATCCCCGATGACGAGCGGATCGATACCGGTGTCGAAGAAGGTGCGAGCGTATCGCCGTTCTACGATCCGATGATCGCGAAAATCATTGCGTGGGCGCCCGACCGAGATTGCGCGATCCGGGATTTGAAAGAAGCCTTGGATGGAACGGCGGTTTGGCCGGTGAAATCGAACGCCGGGTTTCTCTATCGATTGCTCGAAGACGAAGAGTTTCTCGTAGGCAGCATGACCACCGGCCTTATCGCCGCGCGCGGTGACGATCTCCTGCCGGAAGCTGAACCCACCTCCGATATGCTCCAGACAGCGGCGTTGCACTTACAGCGCGAGTATGTGGGATTGGAGCGGAAGGCGCTTACCGGCTTCAGGCTTAACGCCGAGCCGAAGGATACGATTCTGGTCTCGACCGAGACCGGTCCCGTCGAAGCCCGCATACCCGATGACTGGATCGACGGTGTGTGGTCGTCTTCGGCAACGCCAACGACTGCTCTGGTAAGCGCAAAAGGCGTTGCCTTCGCTATCGGCCAACACAATCCTCACGGTGAGGGCTCAGCCTCCGCCGCCGACGGCGCCATCCTCGCTCCCATGCCGGGCAAGGTCATCGCGCTCGACGTGGCCGAGGGTGATGCGGTCACCGCGGGCCAGCGGCTGATGGTGCTCGAAGCGATGAAGATGGAACACGCGCTCACCGCGCCGTTCGACGGGACCGTTACCGATCTAGCCGCCAGCGAGGGCGGGCAGGTGCAGGTCGAGGCGGTGCTGTGCGTGGTGGAGCCTGCTTCGCAATAGAACCCATCCCGCACCCCTCCCGCAAGCGGGAAGGAGCGGGACCGGCGGGCGCACCCCGCTAGTCTCAGCGGGGTGCGCTCAAGCCCAAATCAATCGGCCACCACCGGCGGGCCGAACAGCTTGCCACGCTCCGCGTACAGCACCAGCGCGATGCAGATCAGCGCGCCGCCAAACAGCGCGCTCGCCAGCGGTACCGCCGTGCCGTCGTAGGCGAAGCCGATCCCCGCACCGATCAGCGCTGCGCTGACCATGCGGATGAAGGTCTGCGCGCTCGCCGCGGCGCCCGCCGTCTCGCGGAAGGGATGCATGGCGATGGAGCCGAAGTTCGCGCCGATAAAGCCCAGCAGCATCATGTTCGCCGCCATCAGCGGTACGAAGGTCCACAGCGTTTCCTCGGTCTGTGTGGCGACGAACAGCTGGATCGCGGCCACGAACAGGAACAGGAACAGCCCTGTGTGGCTCACCCGGCGGGCGCCGAAGCGCTCCACGATGCGCGAGTTGGTCCAGCTGGCAATCGCCATCGCGCCCGCGCAGCAGGCGAAGATCGCAGGGAACCACGGGCCTGCGCCGAACGCCTCGCCCACCAGCTGCTGCGCGGAGTTGATGAAGCCGAACAAGGCCCCGAAGATCACCGCGCTGCCCAGAGTATAGCCCAGCGCCTGGCGCATCGTCAGTGTGGCGCGCATGTTGCGGGCGATCACCTTCGGACGGATTGCCTGCTTGTCTTCGGGATGCAGCGTTTCGGGCAGGTTGCGCCATGCCCAGGCGCCCATCCCGACACCCGCGAACGCGGTGAACACGAAGATCCAGCGCCAGTCGCCCATCAGCATCAGCACACCCTGTCCGATGCTGGGCGCGACGGCGGGGACCATCAGGAAGATGACGAAGATCAGGCTCATCATCCGGGCCATCTTGTCGCCGCCCACCCGGTCGCGGATGATCGCGGGCGGAAGCGCCACGATCCCCGCTGCGCCGAAGCCCTGCAGGAAGCGCAGCGCGAGCAGCGATTCGAAGCTCCAGGCCAGCGCGCACAGGATCGAGAATGTGACGTAGAGCGCCAGGCTGGTGAACAGCACCGGGCGGCGGCCATAGCGATCCGCCAGCGAACCGGGCACCAGCGCGCCGAGCCCGGCGGCGAGCAGGTATGCGCCGACCACGAACTGGCGGCTGTTGCCGGTCGCGCCGAGATCGGTGGCGAGATTGTCGAGCGCGGGCAGGATCGCGTCGATCCCCAGCGCGTTGAGCGCCATCAGCAGCGCCATCATCCCGATCAGCTGGCGTTCGCCGATCCTCTTGCCCGAAGGGGGCAGTGCCGCCGGAGAGCGCACGTCCGCACGCGGCTCCTGCCGGTCGATCGTCTCGCCGGTCGCATAATGTCCATTTCGCATCTGCACAAAA
>Ga0310345_10002049_pt1 | contig 20999 bp, 19 predicted proteins | sample HC15DNA20500_MG_FD_204667 | JGI IMG/M metagenome (GOLD analysis project Ga0310345, IMG submission 204667) | Marine microbial communities from station ALOHA, North Pacific Subtropical Gyre - HC15-DNA-20-500_MG | ecosystem: Environmental > Aquatic > Marine > Oceanic | place: Pacific Ocean: North...
AACGATAGCCCAGAAACAAAAAACCTCCGTCGACACTTACCCGGTCGCCCACGGAGCATTTCGGCACATCATCGTGTGCCACTTTGACAGAATTTTATGATGCCCTCGGGGGCGCAAGAAAAATGAAACGGGAGGCACGCCGTGCCCCCCGTTTCAGCCCATCTTACATCAGGCCAGCTTCTTTGTAGTATTTGACAGCGCCGTCATGCAGCGGTGCCGAGAGGCCGTCTTTGACCATTTCTTCTTTGACGAGGTTTTCAAATGCCGGGTGCAGCTTTTTGAAGTCGTCGAAGTTTTCAAAGACTGCTTTGACAACGTTGTAAACGATGTCTGCATCGGTTGCGGTCGAGGACACGAAGGTCGCGCCGACACCGAAGGTCTGAACGTCGTCCGGGTTACCGCGATACATGCCGCCCGGAATGGTGGCCACACGGTAATACGGGTTGTCGGCAACCAGTTTCTCGATTTCCGGACCGGCAACTTCAACCAGAACCGAATCACAGGCAGTGGTGGCTTCCTGGATCGAACCGGACGGGTGACCGACGGTATAGATCATCGCGTCGATCTTGTTATCGCAAAGTGCCTGGGACTGTTCGGCCGGCTTCAGTTCGGATGCCAGTGCGAAATCGTCAAGGGTCCAGCCCTTGGCATTCATCACGATGTCCATGGTGTCGCGCTGACCCGAACCCGGGTTACCGATATTGACACGTTTGCCTTTGAGGTCATCAAAGGTTTTGATGCCGGCATCTGCACGGGCAACAACGGTGAACGGCTCCGGATGGATCGAGAAGACGGCACGAAGGTCTTCGAACGGACCGACTTCCTTGAATGCTTTTTCACCATGCAGGGCATAGTACTGGATATCAGACTGGGCAACGCCCAGATCCAGCTCGCCCGAACGGATGGTGTTGATGTTGTAGGACGAACCACCGGTAGACTCGACCGAGCAGCGAATGCCGTGCTCTTTACGGTCTTTGTTGACCAGACGGCAGATCGCGCCACCGGTCGGATAGTAAACGCCCGTCACGCCACCGGTACCGATGGTGATAAAACGGTTTTCCTGTGCCGATGCCTGTCCGGCGAACAGCGACGCACCTGCCAAGGTGGCAATGGCACCCGCTACAGCGATAAGTTTCTTCATCAGGATTAGCTCCCTTTACACCCTGTTATAGAGTTTTCAACCGTACCGTTAAGATACAGCAGAAAAACATGGAAACATCAGATAAATCAGATGTTTCGGCGATGGGATTATAATGACGAGCCCCAAGAATTGAAACCCTATAACCCCGAAACCCCCTGATACTTTTACAAAAGTAACCAGTCTGTTTTCATTGGCGTGCCACAGGTTACCACTGCGGTTGCATGATCTTTCGCGCCTGATCGCCGGTCGCAACACTACGACCCATGAGATGCGCACCTTCGCGCGCCTGAACGATCAAAGCAGCATTATCGACCGCACGGGAACGGTCAACCAAAAGATGATTATTTTCGAACCCAATACGCGCATGCCCACCCAATCCGGCAGCCGTCAGCGCACAGGCATTTTCATGCGCCCCGAATGCGCACAACATCCATTCCGACACAAAGGGCGATGTCCCAAGATACGGCAAAAGGTCCTTGGGATCGGACACCTGTCCGGTGGTGTAACGGCCCAGAACATAAAGCACCGGCAGCTTTTCACCGGGAATGACGCCATCATGGACAAGCTGGTTGAAGCGGGTGACGTCTTCTGGTGCATACAGGATAAATTGCGGCAGGATATTTGCCTCTCGCATGAAGGCAAAGAAATCGCGCAGTTCGTTCAGGTCGGCATTTTCCGGCGCAATTTCGCGAACCGCGATTGAAACGGCTTCGGGCACAAGCCCACGAATCATCGCCATCTGGTCCTGCGCGCTATACATGCCGACCGCCTCGCTCGTGACCTGAAGCAGCATGTCATCCCCGACACTGGCCCTGACCTCGGTCAGCATTTCACGATAACGCCCCACATCAATGCTGTGCTTCTGATCGTCATCACGCACATGCAGATGCATCATTGCCGCCCCGGCGGCCTTGCAGTTGGCGGCTTCCTTGGCCAGTTCGACCGGGGTTATCGGAATATTGGGCAGATCGGCCTTGGTCTTGCGGGCACCATTCGGGGCCGATGCAATCAGAAACGGGGTATCGCCATACGACATTACGAAAGTCCCTCGGCGGCAAAGACATCATTTATCGCCAATTCAAACAGATCGACAATCTTCGCAACATCATCCTTGGTCACGATAAAGGGTGGCGCAAACAGCACATGATCACCGCGCACGCCATCAATCGTGCCGCCCATCGGATAGGCCATCAATCCGCGGGCAAAGGCCGCCTTCTTGATTTTGGCGTTGATCTTGCGCGACGGATCAAACGGGTCCTTGGTTTCGCGATCCGCGACCAGTTCGACACCGCGGAACAGTCCCCGGCCCCGAATGTCGCCGACAAACGGGTGCTGCCCGAACCGTTCGCGCAGCCCATCGGCCAACAATTCGCCCTGCTTGACGACATTGGCCAGAAGGTCGCGTTCGCGAATGGTCCGCTGGGTTGCAAGTGCCGCCGCACAGGCGGTTGCATGCCCCTGATAGGTATGGCCGTGCTGGAAGAAACCCGATCCATTGGCAATCGCATCATCGATTTTCTTCGACACCAGAATGGCACCAATCGGCTGATATCCGGCACCAAGCCCCTTGGCGATGGTCTGCAAATCGCCGGCAACACCTTCCTGTTCAATCGCATGCAGGGTGCCGGTTCGCCCCATGCCGCACATGACCTCGTCCAGGATCAGCAATACACCATACTGATCGCAAATCTCGCGGATGCGTTTGAAGTATCCCGGCACTGGTGCAACCGCACCCGATGTCGCGCCGACAACCGGTTCGGCGACAAAGGCGGCAACGCTGTCGACCCCCAGTTCAAGGATCGCGGTTTCAAGTTCGTTGGCGACCCGTAAACCATATGCCTCGTCACTTTCGTCCGGCAACTGGTCGCGATACTGATAACAGGGCGCGATATGGCTTGCGGTGATCAGCAGGGGCTCGAACTGTTTGCGACGCCACATATTGCCGCCAACCGAAAGCGCGCCCAGCGTATTGCCGTGATAGGACTGGCGACGCGCAATCACGTATTTCCGGTCCGGCTGCCCGATTTCCAGAAAATACTGCCGCGCCATTTTAAGGGCGGCCTCGGTTGCCTCGGACCCGCCCGAAACGAAATATGCCTTGGCAATGCCTTCGGGGGCATGCGTCACTAGGTCTTCGGCCAGTTCTTCCATCGCATCGGACGAGAAAAAGCCCGAATGCGCATAGGCGATCTGATCAATCTGGGCATGCATGGCCGCACGCACCGCCGGATCGGAATGGCCAAGGCACGAAACCGCAGCACCCCCGCAGGCATCAAGATAACTTTTGCCGTTCTGATCAAAGATATAAATGCCTTCGCCCCGCACCGCGCGCGGCGGGGTCGCCACACTGCTGCGATGGAGGACATAGGTTTCGGGCTTGCTGTGGGGCTGTGTCATGATCTGGAATTCCGTGTGGGATCGGCTTCGTCATAATAGGTGTCAAAAGCCGCAAGTTGTTCTTCTGCCGCGGCAATCCGTTGCAGTGCCTGTTGCCCGCCGCGCGCGACCAGAAGTGCGACAAGCGCCTGCATGACCGAAACACTGGCGGTAAAACTTTGAAAGAAGGACGGCGATCTGTCGGACACGACCAGCTTGGTCACCGCATCCATTGCAATCGGCGCCACATCTGAATCGCTGACCGCAATCACCGGGCAATGCTGATTGCGCGCAAACTCGACCGCGCGCACCGTATCGCGGATATAGGGCCGTGCGCCGACCGCAATCAGGATGTCGCGCCGACCAATGGCCCGCAACTGATCGCCAAATGCGCCCGAACGCCCATCCACCAGAACGACATTGTCGTTAAACAGACGATAGGCATAGGCAAACTGATAGGCCGCCGGATAGGCCGCTCCGCGTCCGACAACAAAAACCTGACGGGCGCGCGCAATATGTTCGCAGGCATCCTTCATGCGTTCACACATTTCCGGGCCGAATGCCTGGCCGATATTGGCAATTTCGGCCTGCGCGATATCTTCAAGCAGATGCGTATCACGATGGATATCGGCTTCGCTGTTTTGCAGCGCGCGGGCCCGGTGCGCGTAACTTGCCGGAAGGTCAAGCAACCGGTTCTGGTAACTGTCACGGAACTGCTGCCATGTATCGACCCCGATGGCCGCCATCAGGCGCGTGACCGTGCTGGGCGGGACATTGGCCGCCCGCGCAAGCGCGCGCATCGATCGCAGGGCAACATCATTGGGATGATCAAGGATATGGCGCGCCGCCTTCTGCATCTGCGGGCTCAGCGTTGCATAGTCCGAAATCAGCTTTTCGCGCAAATCGGTGTAAACACCCATTTTCCTGCGTTCCTGTGGTCAATTGATCGAAAAACTACGCCACAGCAGCCCGGATTTTACAACAAATGTTTCATATTAATATTTTCATGAAACATTTGTTTCGCTAACTGTTTCATCGATAAAACGGTATTGCGTGCCGGGATTGGTAAAAAACATGGACTTATAAGAAAAAAATGTAACAATACCGGCTTCGCGGATGAAACGTTCCCGTTTCATATAAAGATACAAAACTATACCCGCGATACGGGACTGGGCACCGAATCGATAAGGTGGCCAATGAATAATCAGCTGATCGATGCACTGGCGCAGACAACTGCGGGCATCGCCCTTTTTGACAGCAATGAACGAATTATCTATGCGAACCCCGCATGGGAACAGCTGATTACCGGCGTCGCCGAAGAAGACCTGCTGTTTTCCGAGACCGAGCTTGCCGATGGCGGGATGATTTCCGTCTGCTTTGTCAAACCGCAGGCAAAGCTCACCCACCCGATTGAGCTCCCCGCATCGGCCAATGATTCCAAAATCGGTACCGTCATCATCGCCGATGACAGCGAAAGCAACCGCATGGTCGCACGCCGCATCCTGCAGGCCGAAGGATACGGCATTGTCGAGGCCACCAACGGCCAGACGGTTCTGAACATGCTGCGCCGCGGGGTTACTGCCGATCTGATCCTGATGGATGTCGAAATGCCCGATATGGATGGCCTGCATACGACGCGCCGCATCCGTCACATGCAGGGCCCGGTCGCCCAGACCCCGATCATAGCCCTTTCCGCCCACCAGTCGCGCGACTGGAACGTGATTGCGCGTCAGTCCGGCGTGGACGAATTCATCAACAAGCCGATCCAGCGGACCAAGCTTCTTGATACCATTCGCGACCTCATCAGCCGATCCCCGGACGGTGCGACGCCAACCGCGCGACTTTCACCGCCACCCGTGCTGCGCTCCAAGGGCGCGCGCCTCAGCCGCCCGGAACGGCTTGACCCGCCTGCAAGCCCGGTTCTTGATATCCGCACGCTGGAACAGCTTTATGCCGATGCCGGAGACGAAGGGGCGTCTTGCGGCATTGATCTTTTCATCAATGAAACCCAGACCCGTCTGGTCAAGATCGATAACGCCCTTTCCAGCGACGATCTCGCAACCGTGCGCGACGAGGTCCATGTGCTTAAAAGCACCTCGGGCACCTTTGGCCTGCGCCAGCTTTCCGACCTTTGCGAAATGACGCAGAATTTCTTTGAAGAAGACGATATCGACGAAGGCCGCATTCTTGCCCTGTCACGCCAGGTCGTGCAACTGGCGCCGACGGCCCTGACAGCACTTAACCTTTATCGCCGTTCACGCGGCTGGGGCAGTCCGCAAAGAACCCAATAACCTGCCTTCACGACAACACTCGCCACCCCGGCCACACCTATTGCCGAGGCCGAGGCCGGGACCAAGGTTAGGCTTGAGGCAGAGACAGAGGCAGAATTCAGGACTGAGCCCCAAACCTCGTCAAAAACCTCAGTCCAAGCCCCAGCCAAATGCGCGATGTTCATATCGCGGCCTCGGGCATCGTTTTTTCCTGAACCACTTCCTGACCCCCTGCCTTCATCGATCCATCTACGCTGCCTTTTGCACGCATGATCTATGCCCGGCGATCCGTTGCAAGATGCGTCTGCCAAATCCGCCAGACGAGTAACGCCCAAAGGCCAAGCGCCATATCCTGCGCGCCATGCCGTGTTGCCCTGCGCCAGTAATCCTGCCGCGTGCGATCCATTATTGGCAGATCGGCAAACAGCATCTCGATAATCCGGGCCTCGCGCCCCCACAAAAGCCCACCAAGCTTTACCAGCCAGTCCGATACTGGCGGATTGAACCCGACTTTAGCTGCACTCAGGTAACCATCCGGCATCATTGGCACGATAGCCGCACGCAATAACGACTTCGCCCCGCCACGCAGATGCTCCCGTGGCGAAACACAGTCGGCAATTGCCATCACCTCATGACCAAGCAACGGCACCCGGTATTCCAGCCCATATGCCATGCCGCATCTATCCGACATGGCAAGCTGATTGCCCGGCAAGGTCACCAGCCGGTCAAACGCCATCATCCGGTCGCACAAATCACCGTCCGGCAAATCCTCGGGTGCCACTAACCGCGCGCCCAATTCCGACAATCCGCAACGATCATTCCAGTATTGAAACGCCCTTTGTGCGTCCCCCTGCCCGCCCCGAACAAACCGCGCACCCACGCGCGGCAGCAACCGGGCAATATTGCCTGCCATCTTGCGTCGGATAAAACCCGGAACAGACTGCCAAGCGCCGAACATCGCAGCCGCCCGATAGCGCGGATAACCGCCAAACAGCTCATCCCCTCCATCCCCGGCCAGGCAGATCGGCACATGCCTTGAAACCGCCGAACCAAGCGCCTGCATCAAAACAACCGATGGATTGCCAAAGGGCGCCCCAAAAGCACGCAGTCCATCATTCAGATGCGCCAGAATTTCTTCGGGCCCGTCAGGTGCCGCAACAATGTGCAACTCCATACCCAGATGCTTTGCCAACTGCCGCGCCCGCGGTGTTTCATCCATCTGGGCATTGTCAAATTGCATGACAAATCCCGGTGGCGGCTTTTGCCCGCGTTCACGCGCGACATCACAGGCCATCGCGGCAATCGCACCACTATCCATTCCACCGGACAAAAGCATGCCAACATTACGGTCCGCATCCATCGCATCCGCCACCGACTGGCGAATGGCCCGGCGCAGATCGGCAACTGCGTCTTCGCCGTCAGATCGGTGGCAAGTGGCTGGCCGGATCATCCGGCTATCAATCTTGCCATCCTGCCAGCAGATCAGTTCCCCCGGCCTTAACTGCCGGATATCGGCAAAGCCGGTCGCCGGTGCGGGCACGAACAGATGGGCAAGATATTGCGGAAAAACATTCTGGTCCGGCATGGCCGGTACGATGCAACGAAGGGCTGCGACCTCGGACGCAAACGCCACATTCCAGCCACCATATTCGGAAAAATAAAGCGGCTTTATCCCGACCGGATCACGCCCAAGCCAAAGTTGCCGCAAGACGCAATCCCAAAGCGCAAAGGCATACTGCCCTGAAAGATCGGCAAGCGCTTTGGCAGGATCACCACCATCACGCAGGGCATTACCAAGAACCGTCAGAAACAGCGCCGCATCACTGTCACATTCAACCTGCTGTCCTTGGTCACGCAGTCCAGAAATCAGCCGCCGATGCCCCGCGATATAACCATTAAAAGCAAAGACAAACCGACCATCGGGTGAAATCAGGGGCTGGTTTGCCGCCATCCCCGGATCGGTTGTGATCAGCCGACGCACGCCAAGCGTTACAGCACCCGCGCGATCAGACCAGCACCCTTCATCATCAGGTCCCCGATGGGTAAGCGCACGAAGGGCAACAGACACACGATCCCGGTCCTCAACCGTCGTCGTCCCCGCCAAGCCGCACATCAGATATCTTCCGGAATATTTTGGGTATCTGGACTTTCAGCCAGCCGCCCCTGCAAATCCGCCAGCACATAAAGCCGCAGGGCACTTGAAAGGTTGCCGTCGCGGCCTTCGTCAACCTCGGCCACCAGTTCCGCAATGGCCATGTCGCGCCGTGTGGCGATGCCCTGAAGTTCGGACCAGAACGCATCCTCAAGCGAGAAACTCGTCCGGTGTCCGGCAATTGTCACAGATCTTTTGCGAACGTCGCTGCTCATCGGCCTGTATATCTTCCCAATCCTCGGCAACTCGATCATCATGCCGGTGGCGTCACCCGATCATGATAAGGCATCCCTATGAAATTCATACATCTTTCAGATACGCATCTGCTGGCCCGTGATGACCTTTCGCGTCCGCCGCATGCGGGTGAAACGCTGCGTGCCGTCATTGCCGAAATCAACGAATATCATGCCGATGCCGCGATCTGCGTGATTACCGGCGACATCACCCATCATGGCCACCCCGAACAATATGACCATGCGGTCGAACTGTTCGCGACCCTTGCCATGCCATTTATCATGATCCCGGGCAACCACGATATCCGCGAACCGATGCTGGCTGCCTTCCCCGATGTGCCGCGCGATGAAAACGGCTTTATCAATCATGGTCAGACAATCGGCGGTATCCGGTTTGTCATGCTTGATACCATCGTGCCCGATGCCCATCACGGTACATTGTGCGACGCCCGGCTCGACTGGCTGAAACGCGAACTTGCCAGCCATCGCGATCTGCCGACCTTTCTGTTCATGCATCACCCGCCGCTTGATATGGGCCTGCCGTTCCTTGATTCGATCCGGATGGATGCGGACGCCGAACTGGCCGCCATCCTCAAGGACAATCCGCAAATCAGACATATCTTCCTTGGCCACCTCCACCGTCCCGGCAACGGCATCTGGCAGGGTATTCCGTTCAATGTCGGTGGCAGCAGCCAGAAGGGCGAACCTCTCGACATGCGTCATGAAAAGGAAGAAGAACTGGTTGAACGCGCCCCGTTAAAGCCGATGTTCGGTATCGTGCTGACCGATCCGTCGGGCAATGTGCGTTATCATTATGAAACGGTACCGTTTGAGTAGCATCAGGAAGCCTCACGCGCCCATTCCGCCAGCACCACCGGATCGCTTTCCATGCGTTCATGGCGGGATCGCAGGACGTCAAACCCGCTGTCATCCATCAATTGCGACAGCGCCCATACGGCAGACCCGCGCACAAGCGGACTTTCGTCTGTCAAAAGGCTCTCGACACGCGGAACAAGATACGCCGCCCCGCTATTGCCCACCGCCGTCAGAACATTGCGCAGGAACTTTGCCCGCCCGATCCGTTTGATCGGCGATCCGGTAAAGAAACTGCGAAATGTCTCGTCATCAAGATCAAGGAAATCGGCAAGCCTTGGCGCGGTTAGTTCGGCGCGCGGGATAAAGGCCATTTCCTGCGTCCGGCTGGCAAACTTGTTCCACGGGCACACTGCCAGACAATCGTCACAGCCATAAATCCGGTTTCCCATGGCGCGTCGAAACTGGAGCGGGATCAAGCCGTCATGCTCGATCGTCAGATACGAAATGCATTTGCGCGCATCCAGTTTGTAGGGGCCGGGAAACGCATCGGTCGGACAGGCGGAAAGGCATTTTGAACAGGACCCGCAATGATCGATTTCCGGCGCTGCCAGATCAAATTCTAGGGTCGTGAACACCTCGCCCAGAAACAGCCAGCTGCCATAGTCTCGCGAGACAAGATTGGTATGTTTCCCCTGCCAGCCAATCCCGGCCGACTGCCCCAGCGGTTTTTCCAGCACCGGTGCAGTATCGACAAATACCTTGACCTGTTCGCCACCTGCCCCGGACTTCTGCGCCTGTTCCATCATCCAGCGCGCAAGCTGTTTCAGGCGTTTCTTGATCAGATCGTGATAATCGCGATTTCTGGCATAGACCGAAATCATCGCCCGGTCGGGATGATCCAGAAGCGTCAGCGGATTTTCCGCAGGCCCATAGTTGGAACCCAGAACAATGACCGATTTGACATCCGGCCACAGCATCTTCGGGTCGCGACGACGCGGCAGCCGTTCCGGGTCGTTCATCCAGTCCATGGTGCCATATTCGGCGGCGGCGACAAATTCATCGAGCCGCGCCTGATTGCGTTCGTCAATCTGCGGGCGCGCCACGCCACAGACATCAAAGCCGATTTCTCGGGCTTTGGCCTGCAGGCTTTCAAGGGTGATGGCAGCGGCAACCGTCATGGCAAAACATCTGGGTCGTTTTCTCTCTCTGTGCTGCCTTATATAGGTTTGTCACCGAAACGCAAAAGGCCGCAGCACATGGCTGCGGCCTTTAAATCGAAATCAGACTCAATCAGAAGCGATAGCGTAGCGTCGCCAGAATTGTGCGTTCCTCGCCATAATAGCAGTTATCCGACCACTGCGTGATCAGGCAGGATGCGACATATTCCTCGTCCATCAGGTTGTTCACATTCAGCCGGAAATCGGCATTGTTCATGCCAACCTGTGCCAGATCATAGTTCAGCACGACATCAACCAGTGTGTAGTCCGGAACCATAAGGGTGTTCGCCTCGTTGGCGGCAGTTTCACCGACATAGCGGATACCCGCCCCGATGCCGAGCCCGTCAAGCGCCCCCTGATCAAAGCGGTAATGCCCCCAAAGCGACACCATATGTTCCGGCACCTGCTGCGGGCGATTGCCATCCTTGACCGACCCCGGCGCATCAAACGACGCGTCGGTATAAGTGTAACCGGCCAGCACGCTGAGATTGTCGGTCAGTTCTGTCCGCGCCTCAAGCTCAATGCCCTGGGATTCAATCGTTCCAACCGGCTCCCATGCCGTCGTCAGGTTGTTATAAACCGCAACGTTTTCCTGTTCGATATGGAATGCCGCCGCACTCAGCATCGTTCTGCTGCCTTCAGGCTGGAATTTTACACCGACTTCATATTGCGTGCCTTCGGTCGGTTCCAGCGGTTTGCCCGATGCGTCACTCGACAGGCTGGGATTGAAGGATTCCGAATAATTGAAATAGGGCGCGATGCCGTTATCAAACAGATAAAGCACACCACCGCGTTTGGTAAGCTTGCTGCGATCTTCACCCTGTTCAACATTGGTCAAACGGTTCAGATTGCTGGTTTCCAGCCAATCCTGCCGAAGGCCAAGCGAGAAACGCCAGTTTTCATAGGCCAGCTGATCCTCGGCATAAAGCCCTGCCTGTTCAAGGGACCGGCTGTTGCTGTTGGTGATTGTTCCCAAAGCAACCCCGGGGCTACCATAGACCGGATTGAATGCATCGATGTTCGATGCCCCGGTAAACAGCCATTCGTTTTCACTTTTACGATCCTGATAGTCAAAGCCCATCAGAACCGTGTGATCGATATCGCCCGTGGCAAAATTGGCTTCGGCCTGGTTATCCACCGTAAAAGCCCGAAGGCTTTCATCCCCACCGCCATAGGTACGGGTCAATTCGTTTGAGGTGCCGCTCCAGCCCGTCTGATAGATCTGATCAAGATGCACATCGGCATCAAGGAAGCGGAAATTCTGGCGCACCGTCCAAGTATCGTCGAAATCGTGCTCAAACTCGTAACCAACCATATTCTGGGTACGCTCGAAACTTTCCAATGCCGGATCACCGTCAAAGAAAGTGTTTGAGATATACTGGCCGTTACGCGGGAAAAGCGTGCCTTCGGACGGAAGGCCATTATGGGTGCCACCTTCCGGGTCTTTCTGGAAATAACCCGACAGTGTCAGGCGTGTATCATCGCTGATATTGGCTGTCAGTGACGGGGCAATGGCATAACGTTCTTCTTCGGTGCCTTCGAACTGGGTGTCGGACGCATCTGCCTTGCCGACAACGCGATAGGCAAGCTTGCCTGCCTCGTCCAGCGGACCGGTGAAATCAAAACCGACCCCGCGCTGATTGCGGCTGCCATAGGAAAGTTCGACCTCACCCTGCTGTTCGAATTGCGGTTTCTTGCTTGATAGTGCCACCAGACCACCGGGCGAACTGCGACCATAAAGAACCGATGCCGGGCCTTTGACCACATCGGCACGTTCGACGAAATAGGGATCGATCTGCATTGAGCTATAGGTCGAATCATCGCTCATGGTTTTCAGACCATCGAGATAGATATTATCGATGCTGCGATCCACCAGACCGCGCAGGATAATGTAATCGTACCGGTTTGATGCACCGACCTGTCCGGTAAAGGCACCGGGCGTATAGCGCATCGCCTGCATCACAGTCTGCGATCCCTGATCTTCCATCTGCTCCTTGGTCACCACGCTAATGCTTTGCGGTGTTTCAAGGATCGGCGTTCCGGTTTTGGTTGCTGCACGCGACTGGGTCGCCACATAGCCCTCCACCGGGCCATCGGCGGTTTCGGTGACCGCATTGGCTTCGACCCGGACAGGATCAAGAACCGTTTCACCACTGGCGGCAATCTGTTCAATCGTGACAGTATTATCCTCGGTAAAGCGCCAGGTGTAACCCGTCCCGCTCAGGAGCTGCCCCAGTGCCTGATCAACCGTCATTTCCCCCTGAACGGAGGATGCCTGAACCCCGGAAATCCCGCCGGACGGGAAGAACAGACGCACACCTGCCTGATCGGCAAGGCTGGTCAGGGCCCGGTCAAGGTCCTGTGCCGGGATGTTGAAATCAATCACGCTCGCCTGTGCGATTTCGGCATTGTCCCGCGATGGCGCAATATCGGCAGCCATCGCATAAAACGGTGCGATGGCCGTGATGCCGGAAATCACCGTGGTTACCGCAAGACGGCGCTTCCAGCCCATCAGCATCATCCGCCGGGCCACACAAACGTTTGTATTCATTCCATAAGCCTTTTCGTCAGAAACCCCAATGCGAATGAAATTAAGAACCGAAATCATTCGCTGTTATTTCTGAGACGAAACCGGCTGACGTGATTTGCAGTAAAAAATTCAAAAAATTTTCCGAAGCAGGAAAGAGACAGGAAAAAGGCCAAAAACCGGGGATTTGGCCGCCCGCAGAAGATCAATAGATGACGGTCAGAAGCGGCAACCGGGTGACACGCGCCGACGTCGTCTGTTCGATGGAGGCGAAAATCGCATCAAGGTCGGCGGTTTCAAACACCCCTGTAACCTTAAGCCCGCGCAACGCATCCCGCGCCACAACGATTTTCCCCGGCTGATAGCGTTGCAGTTCTTCCATCACATCCGAAAGGGTCCGCTGATTGAAAATCAGCTTGCCGCGCTGCCAGCTGCCATAGGCGGCAAGATCGGCATCCGTGATCTTTTTCAGCCCGCCATTGCCATCATAACGCACCTGCTGCCCGACGGTGATCCGCACCGGTTCACTATCACCACTGGTGACTTCGACAATGCCTTCGCGCACGGTGACATTCGCCGCGTTACCGTCAAGCCGAACCCCGTAAACCGTGCCAACCGCGCGTGCCGCCCCACCATTGGCGGAAACGACAAACGGATGATCGGCATCCTTTGCCACGTCAAAAATCACTTCACCCGCTGCAAGGCGGATTTCGCGGCGCGGGCCGGAAAAATCAACCGAAAAGGCCGATGCGGTATTCATATGCGCAACCGACCCATCGGCAAGCGTCACCACCCGCTGCTGCCCGATAGCGGTACTGTAATCCGATGTCCAGCGCGCGATGGGCCCGGTTGCTTCCACCCCACCAAACACCGCCAGCATCAAGGCACAAACCATTGCCCCGGCAATGACAAGGCGTCCGGGCCGGGGGCCGGATACCCTGCGTTGTGCCGGTTGTAGCGTAAGTTGCCTGCGGGGTGTTGCGGTCCCCGGCGCGGGTGACTGGAAACTGCCGATCTCGTGCCGGACATCGGGATTTTCCTGCCATTGCTGCGCGGCTTCGGTTTGACCGACGGCGGCAAAAAGGCTTCGGGCCTCTGCCGCGGCACGGGCATGATCCGGGCTTTGCGCGCACCAGTCGGCAAAGGCCGCACGATCCCGCGCACCGGCATCGCCCGATTGCAACATCACGAGCCACTCGATCGCCTGATCGCCAAGATCAGCCGCCACTGGCCTGCCTGTTGACTGCGGATCCGAATGCCCGGTCTTCAAAACCCGATACCCCGAAAATGGTTCTGTCTGGCCCCGGTTGCGGGGCCCTTACTGTTAAGACGTTTGGGCAGAGGCAAATCCACAATGATTTCCGTCATTATTTTTTGCCCTCGCGCAGAAGCTCGTCGCGGCAATGTTGCAGGGCGCGCACGATATATTTCGCCACCATGCTGTTCGATACGCCAAGGCGCCTGGCAATTTCACTGTGCGACAAACCATCGACCCGAAACATCAGCAACGCCATGCGTGGCTTTTCTGGCAGTTTTTCCAATGCTTTATCAAGCAGTAATATCTGTTCGCGATCCAGGATAATGTTTTCTGGGCCGGGTTTGGGATCGTGGATCGCGTCGGTATCCTCGTCCATGTCGTGATGGGCGGTCATGCGTTTTTCGCGCCTGATTCCGTCAATCGCAAGGTTCCCGGCAACCCGATAGACATAGGCACGCGGATTTTCGATCACGTCCCCCTGATCGGGTGTATCGGCAAGCCGCACATAGGTATCCTGCACGACATCGGCTGCACGTTCATGGTCCCCGCCCAGCTTTCGGGTCAGAAACCGGAAAAGCTGTTCGTAATTTTCCTGAAAGCTTGCGATCAGAACCGATGCGCTGTTGCGCGCCATGGTCTTGCCCAAACATGCCGTTGCCAAATGATACAGGTTCCCCTGTTCCGCCCGTGTATTAGCAAGAACCATAACACAAAACAATGAGAATAATTCGCATTGTTAATAACTATACATACCGGTACCCCCAAAACAAAAGGCTGCCACCGGTTTCCCGATAGCAGCCTTTAATTTTGCATCAATTCCGGCAAGCCTGGCTACTAGCCACGCCCGCGATAGGGCGCCACACCCTGATCGGGGATCCACACCCCGTCGGGGGCCGGGCCGGTCTGGTAAAACACGTCAATCGGAATGCCGCCGCGCGGATACCAGTAGCCACCAATGCGCAGCCATTTCGGATCAATCATATCGGCAATCCGTTTGCCGACCTTGACCGTGCAATCCTCGTGGAACGAGCCATGATTGCGAAACGACGTCAAGAATAGCTTCAGCGACTTGCTTTCCACCAGCCAGTCACCCGGCACATAATCAATCACCAGATGGGCAAAATCCGGCTGACCGGTGATCGGGCAAAGCGATGTGAATTCCGGTGCGACAAACCGCACACAGTAATCGGTTCCCGCCTGCGGGTTCTGCACCCGTTCAAGGACCGCCTCATCCGGGCTGGCAGGCTGTTCGGTGGTCCCGCCCAGCATGGTCAGGTTGTCGTAAATGGTTTGATCGGCCATGTGATTAATCCTCGATGATCGGCACGGGATCAATGTCCCCGCCTTCCTGCCCGGCGTAAAAATCACGGGCGAACTGTTCCATACGGCCCTCGGAAATGGCGTCCCGCATGCCGCGCATCAGATCCTGATAATAGGCAAGGTTATGCCACGTCAGCAGAACCGCACCCAAAATCTCGCCTGCCTTGATCAGGTGATGCAGATAGGCGCGCGAATATTTCGTGCAGGCCGGGCAATTGCACTGATCGTCAAGCGGACGGTCATCATCGCGATGACGACCGTTTTTAAGGTTCAGCGTCCCACGATGGGTAAAGGCCTGCGCATTGCGACCCGACCGGGTCGGCAGAACGCAATCGAACTGATCAATCCCGCGCATCACCGCACCGACAAGGTCAGATGGCTTGCCAACCCCCATCAGGTAACGGGGCTTGTTGGCCGGCAGCATATCGACACAGAAATCAAGCGTATCGAACATGATCTGCTGGCCCTCGCCAACCGCAAGCCCGCCGACCGAATGGCCCGGAAGGTCAAGCTCGGCCAGTTTTTCGGAACTTTCGCGCCGCAGGCTTTCAAAAACGCTGCCCTGCTGAATGCCATAAAGCGCATAGCCTTCGCGTTCGACAAACGCATCCTTGGACCGCTTGGCCCAGCGCATCGACATCCGCATGGACTCTGCGGCCTGCTGCTCGGTCGCCGGGAACGGGGTGCATTCGTCAAACGCCATGGTGATGGTCGATCCCAGCAGATGCTGGATTTCCATCGACCGTTCCGGCGACAGCGCAAATTTGCGCCCGTCGATATGGCTTTTGAACGTAACACCATCTTCGGTAATCTTGCGCAACTTGGATAACGACATCACCTGATACCCGCCGCTATCGGTCAGGATCGGCTTGTCCCAATTCATGAATTTGTGCAAACCGCCAAGCCGCGCGATGCGTTCCGCACCGGGGCGCAGCATCAAATGGTATGTATTGCCCAAAAGGATTTGCGCGCCGGTATCGGCGACATTTTCCGGCAGCATGCCCTTGACCGTGGCAGCCGTTCCGACCGGCATGAAGGCCGGGGTATCGATCACGCCGTGGGCGGTATGAATGCGGCCAAGACGGGCCTTGCCGTCGGTCGCCAGAAGTTCATAACGGAATTCAGTCATCAGCTTTTTTCAATCTTGCTGGCGCATTCAAGCAGGCTGCAATCGCCATAGGAATAGAAACGGTATCTGTTTTCAATCGCGTGGCCATAGGCCGCTTGCATGCGCTCAAACCCGGCAAAGGCCGATACCAGCATAAACAGCGTCGACCGCGGCAGATGGAAATTGGTCAGCAGCATATCGACCGCCCGGAACCTGTATCCCGGCGTAATAAAGATGTCGGTTTCGTTCTCGAACGGTTCAACCACCCCGTCTTCGCGCGCCGCACTTTCAAGCAGCCGAAGCGACGTCGTCCCCACCGCAATCACCCGCCCGCCCCTGGCGCGCGTGTCATTGATCAGGTTGGCGATCTCGGGCGATATGCTGCCCCATTCGGCATGCATTTTGTGATCGTCGGTATCATCGACCTTGACCGGCAAAAACGTGCCCGCCCCGACATGAAGCGTGATCGTGCGACGTTCAATACCGCGCGCATCAATCGCTGCCAGCAGTTCCGGGGTAAAATGCAAACCCGCAGTCGGGGCTGCAACCGCACCGTCATGCTGGGCGAAAATCGTCTGATAGTCTGATCGGTCCTGATCATCCCCGCCCTTGTCGCGCCGGATATAGGGCGGCAACGGCATCACGCCATATTTTTCAAGGGCGGCAATCAGATCGGCCCCGGCAACGTTAAACCGCAGCAACACCTCGCCGCCGTCTTTCTTTTCCATGACTTCGGCTTCGAAATCATCGGCGACCCTGAAGGTTTCGCCAACGCGCAGCTTCTTGGCCGGTTTGGCAAAGGCGCGCCATTGTGCAAGACCTTCCTGCTTGTGCAGGGTCACTTCAATACCTGCATCGCCGCGCTTGCCAAACAGGCGGGCCGGGATCACGCGGGTATCATTGGAAATCAGAAGGTCGCCGGGCCGCAGGATATCGGGCAGTTCGCGAACGATGCGGTCGTGCGTTTCCCCGCCCGTCAGGTCAAGCATACGGGCACTGTCACGCGGATTGGCCGGATGTTCGGCAATGCACTCACGCGGCAGATCGAAATCGAACAGATCGACTTTCATCGGAAAAACAAAACCTGCAATTATCAGAAAAAATCAGAGGGGCGTTTTATACCGCCCCTCTTTGCAAAATCTCAAGGCATCGCGTCGGAATATCAGCCCTGCATCCACCTGGCATCAACCCGCCATCAGCTTTGGGCAGGGGCCGCTTTCATACGCGGGGTCACCACCGTCATCAGCAAACGGAACGGTGCCAGACAGGTCAGCGCCATGATCACCTTGGCCGCGAAATCGCCCATCGCCCATGTGTGCCACGGAAGCCCGGTACCGACGAACGCGATGGAAAAGAACAAGGCCGTATCGACAGCCGATCCGATCCCCGATGATATCAGCGGTGCTTTCCACCAGGTCGCCCGGCGCAGCTTGTCAAACACCGTAATGTCGAGCATCTGCGCAATCAGAAACGCCGTGCCCGATGCAATGGCAATGCGCGTGTCCGCCACGATCAACGACAGAACAACCGCAATCGCAAAGCCTGCCAGAACGACCACGCGTGCGGCCTTGGCCCCGCGTGCGCGATTGGTCAGATCGGTAACAAGAAACGCCACCGGATAGGTAAACGCGCCATAAGTCAGCCAGTCGGCCAGAACGCCCGGCAGCGGATATTCAACCAGAATGTTCGATGCAACAACCGTCACGGCCATTGCCAGAACGCCAATAATGATGGCTTTCATCGTTTTTCCTTAACCAAAATCCTGACCAAAAGCAGAACGCACGCATAAGAAATCTCGCGGCCCACTTTGATTGGGCGACGATTCGGCACGGGTTTGATTCAAATTATGTTTTCGGTAATTACGCTTGCCACCGCACAGGGTCAAGGAAAAACGGCGGCCAGACCAAAGCCTGACCGCCGCTGCAGATCGCTGCAAGCTGCCCCGGGGAAAAGGAGGAGCACCGTGCCGCGAAACTTCAATTCTGCGCTTAATTCCGTCGGAATTAAAGCATGATCCCGCGAATGGTGAAAAACAGCAGCGCGCCAAGGAACGCCCCGGCCGGAACCGTGATCACCCAGGCGGTCGCAATCGTCACCGCATAACGACGCCGCACCAGCAACCGCTTACGCAGTTTCTTCTCGGCCTTTTCGGCCTGTGCCGGGTCAAGCTGGCGCAGGGCTTCGATATGCTGTTTCTGTTCGTCGGTTTCGGTATCTTCGCCAACCAGCATCGGTGCATTATCGACCCGGCGACGATGGCTCAGCGTTTCACGCAGGAACCCGACGCCAAACACCGCCCCAACCGCGATATGCGTCGAACTGACCGGAAGGCCAAGGGCGGACGCCACAATCACCGTCAATGCCGCCGACAGCGCCACGGTATAGGCCCGGATCGGATCAAGCTTGGTGATTTTCGATCCGACCGTCTTGATCAGTTTCGGCCCGAACAGGATCAGACCCGCCGAAATACCAATCGCACCAATCACCATCACCCAGATCGGGATCGGGGCCGATGTCACGATCTGACCGCTATCAACACCCGAAACGATGGCGGCCAACGGACCAATCGCATTCGCCACATCGTTTGACCCATGTGCGAACGACAGAAGGGCGGCGGACACAATCAGCGGAATACGAAACAGCGATGCGATTTCCTTGCGCCGCCCGGTCATGCTGCGCGATGCCCGCAGGACCGCCTTGCGCACGGGGAAAAGGGTCACGAAAAACGCACCTATGCCGATCAGAACAACCTGCCAGGTCTCGGTCTTCCAGACCTTCGATATCCCCTTCATCATCAGATACATGGTAAAGGCCGACACCATCACACCGACCAGGATCGGCACCCATTTGCGGGCCGCCTCGACACGGTTGTCGGTATAAAGAATTCTGAACTTGATAAAGGCAAGGAACCCGGCGGCAATCACCCCGCCCAGAACCGGCGAAATCACCCAGCTTGCCGCAATCGTGCCCATGGTCGGCCAATTGACCGCGCCAATGCCGACGGCTGCCATACCCGCCCCCATCACCCCACCGACGATGGAATGGGTGGTCGAAACCGGCGCGCCAAGCCAGGTGGCAAGGTTAAGCCAAAGGGCCGCTGCCAGAAGGGCCGCCATCATCGCCCAGACAAAGGTCTGCGCATCAGGCATCTGCGTCGGGTCGATAATGCCGTTCTTGATCGTGCCGACAACATCGCCACCGGCGATAATCGCACCGGCGGCTTCAAACACGGCTGCAATCAAAAGGGCACCAACCATGGTCAGCGCCTTTGAACCAACAGCGGGGCCAACATTGTTGGCCACGTCATTGGCGCCGATATTCAGCGCCATGTAACCGCCAATCACCGCGGCGGCGATCAGGAACCCACTTTGCGGCAAGCCCCCCATATGAAAGGCAACAAAGGCGCTGCACGCCAAAAGAAAGACAAGCGCAAGTCCGAGCTTCGCACTCAGGGAAGCAGTCTCACCGACACCCGCATCCATGCGGCGCTGCCATTTGAGATCCTTATCCAGAGCGGTTTTCTTTGCGACCATGATCAACCGTTACTAAAAAGGGAATCGACGCGCGGATCATGTCGAAGCAAACCCGGTTTGTTAAGGTTTTTTTGCCTTTTTATGACAGCCATGTGCTGACCGCATCCCGCCGACAGCAAAACGGCCCCGCATTGCAGGGCCGTTTCGTCGTTTAGGGCCGTGTCAGAAAATCACCGACCGAACTGGTTCAAAAGCCCTTTCAGGACATCCTTTGCCGCGTCCTTGCCCGAACTTCCCGAACCTGAGGACCCGCTATCGGATGAACCACTCCCGCCCAGTGCCTTATCAAGGATATTATCCAGAACCTTGATCGCAACCTTGTCCATGCGCCCGGTAATTGCCGGGTTGCTGATATTGCCCTTGGCGTAAACGCTGAATGGCGGCAATTCTTCGATTTTCTTGGAAAAATCGAAATCTGCTTGGGTGTCCATCTTCCATTTCGGCAGATCAAGGGTCGCATCGGCGTCCGCCGTTCCCACGCGCGATACCGCTTCGACACGGGTGGTTTTGGCAATCCCGTTGGTGATGGCGATATCGGCTTCAAGGCTCTGAACCAGATCGTTGTTACCGACCCCTTCAACCACCATCGCCTGCGGTCCCTGCTGCAACAATGCCTGAATGTTCAGCTTCGGATCTTCCGACCGCTTGTCGGCATTGCTGAACCGGACATTATTGAGAACAAGGTTCGCCGTGCCATTCAACGCACTGACCAGCTTGCGCGATGTATTGCCCGATGCGGTGACATCAAACTTCGTCGCCGCACCGCCGATCACCGTGTCATTGGCAACCCGGATCGGGGCCAGTTTTTCGATATCCGCGCCGTCAAGGCTGCCTTTAAGCGCCAGTTTCGGCGTATCGGAATTGCGCGCATCAAACGTGCCATCAATCGAAAGGTCCCCGTCGCCCAGAAGGCCGGTGAATTTCTCGATGGTCAGAAGCCCGGTCACAAGCGTCGCCTGAAGGTCCGGCTTCACAAGGCTGTAGGTATCGAAATCAAGCTGATCGAGTGCCAGCGAAATATCGGCATCAATCGAACGCAGGGCCGATA
>Ga0310345_10002050_pt1 | contig 20987 bp, 15 predicted proteins | sample HC15DNA20500_MG_FD_204667 | JGI IMG/M metagenome (GOLD analysis project Ga0310345, IMG submission 204667) | Marine microbial communities from station ALOHA, North Pacific Subtropical Gyre - HC15-DNA-20-500_MG | ecosystem: Environmental > Aquatic > Marine > Oceanic | place: Pacific Ocean: North...
GGGCGGGAGGCGTGCCGGGCGCGGGCGCGGCCTTCGCGCCCGGGCGCGCGGCCGGGTCTTCCGCCCCGCGCGGGCCTCATGCTATCGCCCTTGCATGGCGAGCAGAGCGCAGGCGACCGACGCACCGACCCGATCCGCGGACCCCTCGGCGGGGGCCGCGGTCACGCCGATGATGGCCCAGTATCTCGAGATCAAGTCGCGCCATCCCGACAGCCTGCTGTTCTACCGCATGGGCGACTTCTACGAGCTGTTCTTCGAGGACGCCGTGCAGGCCGCCGCCGCCCTCGACATCGCCCTGACCAAGCGCGGCAAGCACCTGGGCGAAGACATCTCGATGTGCGGCGTGCCCGCCCACAGCCACGAGGGCTACCTCGCCCAGCTGATCCGAAAGGGGTTCCGGGTCGCCGTCTGCGAGCAGCTGGAGGACCCGGCCGAGGCCAAGAAGCGCGGCTACAAGGCGGTGGTGAAGCGCGACGTGGTGCGCCTCGTCACCCCCGGCACCCTGACCGAGGAGGCGCTGCTGGACGCGCGCCGCCACAACCACCTCGCAGCCTACGGCGAGATCCGGGGGGAGGGGGCGCTGGCCTGGCTCGACGTCTCCACCGGGGATTTCCACGTGGCGGACTGCCCGCGGTCGGGCCTCGGGCCCATGCTGGCCCGCCTCGCGCCCTCCGAGGTGCTGATCCCCGAGACCACCGACGAGGACCGCGCGCTGGAAGGCCAGGTCGCCGAGACCGGCGCCGCCGCCACCCCCATGGCGCGGGCCGCCTGGGACAGCGAGGGCGCCCGGCAGCGGCTGGAAAGGCTCTTCGGCGTCAAGGCCCTGGACGCGTTCGGCGGGTTCAACCGCGCCCAGCTCTCGGCCATGGGCGCCGCTATCGCCTATGTGGAGCTGACCCAGCGCGGCCAGCTCCCCCTGGTGAAACCCCCGGTGCAGGAGCCCGCCGGCGGCGCCATGCGCATCGACGCGGCCACCCGGCGGAACCTGGAGCTGACGCGGGCGATGTCGGGGGGGCGCGAGGGCAGCCTGCTCGCGGCCGTCGACCGCACCGTCACCGCCGCCGGCGCGCGGCTTCTGGAGACGCGGCTCTCGGCCCCCTCCACCGACCGGGCGGAGATCGCGGCGCGGCTCGACGCGGTGCAGGCGCTGGTGGAGGACCGCACCCTCGCCCAGGACCTGCGCGACGCCCTGCGCCAGGCGCCGGAGATGGAGCGGGCGCTGACCCGCCTGGCGCTGGGCCGGGGCGGGCCGCGCGACCTCGGCGCCATCCGCGACGCGCTCGCCCAGGCCGGCCGTCTGGCCGAGCGGCTGGCGCAGGAGGACCTGCCCGAACGCCTGCAGCTCGCCCGCCAGGGGCTGGAGGGGCACGAGGAGCTGCAGGTCACGCTGGAGGACGCGCTGGTCGCCGAGCCCCCGTTCCTGATCCGCGACGGCGGCGCCATCGCGCCCGGCGCGGACGAGGAGCTCGACGAGGCGCGGGAGCTTCGCGACAAGGGGCGGGGCGTGATCGCCTCCCTGCAGGCGAAATACGCCGAGAAGGCCGGCATCAACGCCTTGAAGATCAAGCACAACAACGTGCTGGGCTATTTCATCGAGGTCTCGGCGGCCCACGCGGAGAAGCTGCTGAAGCCGCCCCATTCCGAGGACTTCATCCACCGCCAGACCATGGCCGGCGCGGTGCGCTTCACCACGGTCGAGCTCTCGGACCTCGAGGCGCGGATCCTCAACGCCGGCTCCCGCGCGCTGGAGGCGGAGAAGCGGATCTTCGAGGCGCTGCGGGAGCAGACGCTGGGCGAGGCCCCGGCGCTCGCCGCCGCCGCCCGGGCGCTGGCGGAGCTGGACCTCTCGGCCGGCTTCGCCGAGATCGCGGTGGAGCTCGACTGGACCCGCCCCCAGATCGAGCCCGGCCGGGCCTTCGTGATCGAGGGCGGGCGGCATCCGGTGGTCGAACAGGCCCTGCGACGACAAGGCGAGAGCTTCGTCCCCAACGACTGCGACCTGAGCGCGGATGCGGCCGGGGAGGCGCCGGCCCTGCCGGTCTGGCTGCTGACCGGTCCCAACATGGCGGGCAAGTCGACCTACCTGCGCCAGAACGCGCTGATCGCGGCGCTGGCCCAGGCCGGCGCCTACGTGCCGGCGGCCCGCGCGCGCATCGGGGTGGTGGACCAGCTGTTCTCCCGCGTGGGCGCCGCCGACGACCTCGCGCGCGGCCGCTCCACCTTCATGGTGGAGATGGTGGAGACCGCCGCGATCCTGAACCAGGCCGGTCCGGGCGCGCTGGTGATCCTCGACGAGATCGGGCGCGGGACGGCCACCTACGACGGGCTCTCGATCGCCTGGGCGACGCTCGAGCATCTGCATGACGCCAACCGTTGCCGGACGCTGTTCGCCACGCATTATCATGAGCTTACGGCGCTCGCCGACCGGCTGAAGGGGCTGCGCTGCGCGACCATGGCGGTGCGCGAGTGGCAGGGCGAGGTGATCTTCCTCCATGAGGTCCGCCCCGGCGCCGCCGACCGCTCCTACGGCGTTCAGGTGGCGCGGCTCGCGGGCCTGCCGCCCGGCGTCATCGACCGCGCGCGCGAGGTGCTCGACGCGCTCGAGGAGGGCGACCGGCAGGGGGGCGGCAAGGCCCGGGCGCTGGTCGACGACCTGCCCCTGTTCTCGGCCGCGCCGCCGCCGCGTCCCCAGCCCCGGGCGGCGGAGCCGTCGGCCGTCGAGGCGCGCCTGGCGGCGGTCGCTCCGGACGAGATGACCCCGCGGCAGGCGCTGGATCTGGTCTACGAACTGGCGTCCATGCTGCGCCGCGGCGAGACCGGGAGTTGAACCGAAGACCCCGTCGCGGGCCGGCTCGGGCGGGCTCGCGGCGGGTTGACATCCGCCCGCCGCACGGTGTTGTGGGGGCGTCGCGAACGACGATCACGGACCACAACAGCGGAGGGCGTTTCGTGAAGAAAGATGAACTGGTGACCGCGCTGGCGGAAGCGAGCGGCGAGACCAAGGCCTCGGTGACGGCGGTGCTCGGCGCGCTGGGCGGGGTTTCGGAGTCCGCGCTCAAGGACGGCAAGTCGGTGACCCTGCCGGGCGTCGGCAAGCTCGAGGCGGTCGAGAAGCCCGCGCGCGAAGTGCGCAATCCCCAGACCGGCGAGAAGAAGATGGCCGAGGCGCACACCGCGCCGAAGTTCAAGTTCTCGACGACCTTCAAGTCCGCGATCCGGGGCTGACCCCGGATCCTTCGGCGGACGCGTCTCCGGCTCGGGTGGGGGCCGGGACCGTCTCCGCCGGAGGGGCGGCCCGCTCCGTGGCCGACGGCGCCTCGGGACGGGTCCACAGGAACAGGGCCACGCAGGCGAGCGTCGCCGCCTGCAGGCCGACGGCCCACCAGACCACGCCGAGCGCGGCGGTCGTGACCACCGCGCCGATCATGACCGCGGAGGCCATCCACTTGGCCCGCCTGCGGATCATGCCATGCAGGGCCCAGTCCCGGATCGGCGGCCCCAGCCAGCGGTGATGCACCAGCCAGCGATGGGCGCGGTCCGAGGATCGCGCGAAGCACCAGGCGGCCGCGATCAGGAACACCGTTCCCGGCAGCCCGGGAAGGATGATGCCGGCGAGGCCGAGCGCGACGCACAACACGCCGAGAGAGAACCAGATGATCTTCACCGCCCCGATGTAGGGCGCCCGCGCGCCCCGGGCGAGCCCGGATCGCTGCGGATTTCGCGCATCGTCGCCGCGGGGCGACGGCGCCGGCCCCCTGCGGGCGGCGCGATCAGGTCTCGGGCGGCCAGCGGAATTCGACGCCCGTCTCGCCGTCGGCGGTGACGCGGCCGACGAAGGCGCCCAGGGTCTCGGCCGGGGCCTCGATGGGGAAGGCGACGCGCGCGGTTCCGGGCGTCGCGCAGTCGGCGCCCTGGCCGTCGCGGCGCAGCACGAAGACCGTCTGCGGCGGCAGCGAGCGGGTGGCGGTCCCGTTCCAGAACACCGCGTAGGTGCTCGCGTCGCAGGCCGTCTCGAAGCGCACGTCCAGCACCACCTCGGGGCCGCCGATGCTCTCGCGCGTCGTGGCCGAGAGGATGGTGGCGTCGTCCCATTCGACCGGCGCTCGCTCCTCGCGGAAGTCGGCCCAGGCGGGCGGGCCGTCGGGGGCGGCCGGCGGCTCGGGCGCGGCGCAGGCGGCGAGCGCCGGCAGGGCGGCGGCCAGGAGCAGGCGGGCGGGGGTGGGGCGGGTCATTCGGGGCTCCGGTTCGGGGACCGGCCCAGCAAACACCCCGCGCGGGCGGATGGCGAGCCCCCTGCGCGCGGCCCCTGTCGATGGGGCGGGAGGCGTCGCGCGAATGCGACGCATCGGGCCTCGATTCCGGCTTGACCGGATTTCGGCCCGGGCGTATGCGGGCTTCGGGCAAGTCGCCGGGTATGGGCGAGCGGCGGCGGGCTCAGCGACCTCGCCCTGACGTTGGAGCGCGTCCCATGACGTTCCCCGCGAAGCCGCAGGCCGTGCCTGCGCGCCCCGAATTCTCCTCCGGTCCCTGTCCGAAGCGTCCCGGCTGGACGCTGGAAGCCGTCGCCGCCAAGGCGTGGCTGGGCCGGTCGCATCGCGCCTCGGGCCCCAAGGCTCAGCTCAAGCAGGTCATCGACCTGACCGCCGAGCTGCTGGGCGTGCCCGAGGGCTACCGGGTGGGCATCGTTCCCGCCTCCGACACCGGCGCCTTCGAGATGGCGATGTGGTCGATGCTGGGCGCCAAGCCCGTCGACATCCTGGCCTGGGAGAGCTTCGGGTCCGGCTGGGCCACCGACGCCACCAAGCAGCTGAAGCTCGACGACTGCCGGGTGATCACGGCCGAATACGGCGAGCTGCCGGACTTCGCGCAGGTGCGCGCCGGGACCGCCGACGTGCTGTTCACCCAGAACGGCACCACCTCCGGCGCCAAGGTCCCGAACCTCGACTGGATCCCCGCGGAGCGCGAGGGGCTGGTGTTCTCCGACGCCACCTCGGCCGCCTTCGCGCAGCCGATCGACTGGGCGAAGATCGACGTGCTGACCTTCTCCTGGCAGAAGGTGATGGGCGGCGAGGGCGCGCATGGCGTGCTGGTGCTGAGCCCCCGCGCCGTCGAGCGGCTGGAGAGCTACACGCCCCCCCGCCCGCTGCCCAAGATCTTCCGCATGACCAAGGGCGGCAAGCTGATCGAGGGCATCTTCAAGGGCGAGACGATCAACACCCCCTCGATGCTCTGCGTCGCCGACGCGCTGGACGCGCTGGAGTGGTTCAGGGAGATCGGCGGCGCCAAGGCCGTGCAGGCCCGCGCCGACGCCAACTTCGGCGCCCTGCAGGCCTGGGTGGACGCGACCGGCTGGGTCGAGAACCTGGTGGCGGAGCCCTCCGCCCGCTCCAACACCTCGGTCTGCCTGAAGGTGGTGGATCCGGCGGTGGCCGCGCTCGACGACGCCGGGCAGAGGGCCTTCGTGAAGAAGATGGTCACGCTGCTGGAGAAGGAGGGCGCCGCCCTCGACGTCAACGGCTACCGCGACGCCCCGGCGGGCCTGCGGATCTGGTGCGGGGCGACGGTCGACACGGCCGACGTCGAGGCGCTGATCCCCTGGCTCGACTGGGCCTTCGCCGCCGCGAAGTCCGAGCTGACCGCAGCCTGATCCCCGAAAGGGAGACCCCCATGGCCGAAGCGCGCATCGACGCGCCGTTCGGGCCGGTGACGCTCTCGTCGCCGGTCGGAGCGGTGGGACCGATCGGTCCCGCCCACCCCGAGCTGCCCGAGGGGCTCTCGGTCGACGCCTGCGTGACGGGCGAGATCGAGATCGCCTTCAGCGCGGGGGAGGTGGTGGAGATCGCCTTCGCCGCCGGGCTCGACCGCTCCGCCCGCTGCACGACCGACGACGGCGAGTTCTTCGCCGCCTGGCTGGTCGAGACCAAGGGCCTCGCCGGCTGCTTCGGCTTCCGCGACGTGGACTGGCTGCAGCACAAGCACGACGTCGAGATGGTCTCCTTCGCGAACTCGAAGGCGGGCACGACGCTCCGCCTTCGCTCCCCGCGCACCCAGGTCGTCCGGATCCCCTTCGGGGCCGCCTGGACGACCGGACCCGACATGGACGCAGGCACGACCGCCGCCGCGCTGGCCGTCGACCGCGCCCTTCCCACCTGAGGACCAGCCCATGCCCAAGGTTCTGATTTCCGACGCCCTGTCGGACGCCGCCGTCCAGATCTTCCGCGACAACGGGGTCGAGGTCGACTTCCAGCCCGCGCTCGGCAAGGACCCCGCGAAGCTCGCCGAGATCATCGGCAACTACGACGGGCTCGCCATCCGCTCGGCCACCAAGGCGACGGCGGAGTTGCTGGCGAAGGCCGACAACCTGAAGGTCATCGGCCGCGCCGGCATCGGCGTCGACAACGTCGACATCCCCGCGGCCTCGGCCAAGGGCATCGTGGTGATGAACACGCCCTTCGGCAACTCGATCACCACCGCCGAGCATGCCATCGCGATGATGTTCGCCTGCGCCCGCCAGATCCCCGAGGCCGACGCCTCCACCCGCGCGGGCAAGTGGGAGAAGTCGAAGTTCATGGGCTCGGAGATCACCGGCAAGACGCTGGGCATCCTGGGCTGCGGCAACATCGGCTCGGTCGTCGCCTCGCGCGCCATCGGGCTGAAGATGAAGGTCATCGCCTTCGACCCGTTCCTGAGCCATGAGCGCGCGCAGGAGCTGGGCGTCGAGAAATACGACGACCTCGAGGCGCTGCTGGCCCGCGCCGACTTCGTCACCCTGCACATGCCCAAGACCCCGCAGACCGCCAACATCCTGTCGGCCGAGCGCATCGCCAAGATGAAGCCCGGCGCGCGGCTGGTGAACTGCGCCCGCGGCGGCCTGGTGGACGAGGAAGCGGTGGCCGAGGCCCTGAAGGAGGGCCGGCTCGCCGGCGCCGCCTTCGACGTCTTCGGCGAGGAGCCGGCCAAGGAGAACGTGCTGTTCTCGGCCCCCAACTGCGTGTGCACGCCCCACTTGGGCGCCTCCACCTCCGAGGCGCAGGAGAACGTGGCCCTGCAGGTCGCCGAGCAGATGTCGGACTACCTGATGAAGGGCGCGATCTCGAACGCGCTGAACGCGCCGTCGGTGACGGCCGAGGAAGCGCCGCTGCTCAAGCCCTGGGTCGCGGTGTGCGAGAGCCTCGGCGGCTTCGCGGGCCAGGTGACCGAGAACGCCATCACCTCGATCGAGATCGAGTATGTCGGCAAGGTCGGCCAGCTGAATCTCAAGCCCCTGACCGCGACGCTGGTCGCCTGCCTGCTGATCCCGCTGGTCGGCGAGGGCGGCGTGAACATGGTCTCGGCCCCGGTGGTGGCGCGCGAGCGCGGCATCAAGATCTCCGAGACGCGCAAGGACGCGCAGGGCGCCTACGGCTCCTACGTGCGGCTGGTGGTGACGACCGAGAAGCAGACCCGCTCGGTCGCGGGCACGGTGTTCTCGGACAACAAGCCCCGGATCATCCAGATCAAGGGCATCGACCTCGAGGCCGATCCGCAGCCCTTCATGCTCTACACCACCAACAACGACGCGCCGGGCTACATCGGCGCGCTGGGGGCGAAGCTGGGGGAGCTGGGGATCAACATCGCGACCTTCGCGCTGGGCCGCGCCGACAAGGGGGGCGAGGCGATCGCGCTGCTGGGCGTGGACGAGCAGGTGACCCCCGACATGGTCGCCCAGATCCTGGCCCTGCCCCAGGTCACCCAGGCCAAGGCCCTGAAGTTCTGAGCCTCTCCGGCGGCGGGCCTGCGGGTCCGCCGCCGTCGCATTGCGCCGGATGAATTTCCTGCGCGTTAACAACGAAAGCGCTGTCGCCACGGAAATCTCGTGGTAGGAGACGGTGCGCAGATGCGGCGGGGGGCCCGGGCGGTCCCTCGCCGTCGTCATTCGACAAGAGCGAATGCGGCGCGTCGGGCCCGTTCGTCTCGCCCGGCCGTCGCGTCGAGCAGAGGACGGTTCGGCACATGGCCAAGGGCAAGGGCAAGAAGCAGGCTCTCGTGAAGCTGTTCGAGGGCGGGAGCCTGGCGGACCTGATCGAGAACGGCCTCGTCGAGGGCGACCTGAAACGCAAGGACATCTCGAAGAAGTCCCTGCTGCTGACCAGCGGCACGGTGGACGGGCTCGAGCTCGAGATCTCCGGCGCCAAGATCAAGTACAACGCCAAGAAGGACGCCTTCGTCGGCGGCAAGCTCACCGACTTCGAGTTCACGCTCGACGGGCGCACGGTGGCGACCTTCTCCGGCGTGAAGATCCCGGTGAAGAAGCTCGAGAAGGCCGTCGAGAAGGCTGAGAAGGGCCAGTGGAAGCTGCTCGACAAGCTGCTGAACGCCACGCAGCTGAAGGTCGAGGGCTCGGACGAGGCCGACGAGATCATCGGAACCAAGCATGCCGACAAGCTGTTCGGCGGCGACGGCGACGACCGCCTCGTCGGCGAGAAGGGCAAGGACCTGATCGACGGCGGCGCCGGGGTCGAGGACGTGGTCGACTACTCGGCCGAAGGCGGCAAGAAGGGCGTCGTTGTCAACCTGACCTCGGGCAGCGCCAAGGACACCTACGGCAACAAGGACACCCTCGTCGACATCGAGGAGGTCATCGGCACCAACAAGGACGACCGGATCATCGGCAACGACGCCGAGAACTATTTCGAGCTGGGCCGCGGCGACGACTACGTCGACGGCAAGGGCTCGGACTTCAACCAGGTCTCCTACCGCTGGGAGTCGGGCGGGAGCGGCGTCGTCGTCGACCTCGCGGCGGGGACTGCGACCGACACCTACGGCGACACCGACACGCTGGTGAACATCAACGTCATCCGCGGCACGCTGATGGACGACGTCTTCGCGGGCTCCGAGGCGGACGAGGTGTTCCGCGGTCTCGCCGGCGACGACACGATCGACGGCCGGGGCGGCCTCGACGAGGTGCGCTACGACCGCGACGCCCGCTACGGCGGCGACGCGGGCGTCTACGTGAACCTCGCCGAGGGGACCGCGACCGACGGCTTCGGCGACACGGACACGCTGATCTCGATCGAGCGGGTGCGCGGCTCCGACTTCGGCGACACGATCATCGGCGACGCGGGCGACAACCGCCTGCGCGGCTATGCGGGCGACGACGGCTTCGTGGGCGGCGCCGGGAACGACGAGATCGACGGCGGCGCCGACTCCTGGGACGAGTACGACCTCGTGGACTACAGCCAGGAAGGCGGCGGCGGCGGGGTGACCGTGAACCTCGCCACGGGGGTCGCCATCGACACCTTCGGCGACACCGACACCCTGATCTCGATCGAGGAGGTCGAGGGCACCGACCAGGACGACGTGATGGTCGGCAACGCCTACGACAACTGGTTCGTGCTGGGCGCGGGCGACGACTCGGTCGACGGCGGCGCCGGGGGGTTCGACCAGGTCTCCTATTCCTCCGAGACCGGCGGCGCGGGCGTCTCGGTCGACCTCGCCCTGGGCACGGCGACCGACACCTACGGCGACACGGACACGCTGGTCGGCATCGAGGTGATCCGCGGCTCCCAGTGGGCGGACGAGATCCTGGGCGACGGCGCGGACAACACCTTCCGCGGCATGGCCGGCGGCGACACGATGGACGGCCGCGGCGGCGTGGACGAGGTCCGCTACGACCGCGACGCCCGCGACGGCGGCAAGGCCGGGGTGAGCGTGAACCTGGCGCTGGGCACGGCGACCGACGGGTTCGGCGATACGGACACGCTGATCTCGATCGAGAACGTGCGCGGCTCGGACGCGGACGACGTGATCACTGGCGACGCCGGCGACAACCGGATCGAGGGGATGGGCGGCGACGACCTGCTGACCGGCGGGGACGGCGCGGACATGTTCCGCATCCGCTCCGCCGACGATGGCCAGGACACCATCGCCGACTTCGCCCAGGGCGAGGACGTGATCCGGCTCGATTTCGTCTCCGACTTCTCGGAGCTGGCGATCTCCGAGCAGGGCGACCACGCCATCGTCTCCGGCCCCGGCGGCTTCTCGCTGCGGATCGAGGGCGACTTCATCGGCCTGTCGGCGGACCACTTCGACCTCTGAGCCCGGCGGGCCCCCGGCCCCTGGCGCCGCGCGGCCGGTCCGCGCGGCGTCGCGACAGCGACGCGCCGGCGAGCGGGGGCTCGACGCCCCCCGAGCCGGCCCCCGGCCCTAGGCGCCCGCGGCGATACTGGCGGGCGGCTCGGCCTCCGGCTCCCAGCCGCCGGCGGGGACGTGCTCGACCGGCTGCGGGCCCGGCATCTCGGCGCCCTCGGGCGTCACGCCCAGCGCCTCGAAGCGGCGCGCGGCGGGCAGGACGCGGGATTGCAGGGAGCCGACGGCGCGGTTGTAGCGCTCGACGGCCTGGCGCAGGCCGCGGCCCACCCCGTCCATGTGGCTCCCGAAGGTGTTCAGCCGGTCGTAGAGCTCGCGCGCCTGGTCCGCGACCTCGCGGGCGTTCTTCGCCAGCACCTCCTGCTGCCAGCCGTAGGCGATGGATTTCACCAGCGCGATCAGGGTGGTGGGGGAGCAGACCAGCACGCGGGAGGCGAGCGCGGTCTCGAAGATCTCCGGGTCCTGCTCCATGGCCGCCGAGTAGAAGGCCTCGCCGGGCACGAACAGCACCACGAAGTCGGGCGTCTCCGGCAGGGCGTTCCAGTAGTCCTTGGCGCCGAGCTGGCGGACATGGGTCTTCAGCTGCCGGGCATGGGCGGCCAGCGCCTCGGCCTGGGCGGCGGGCTCGGTCGCCTCCAGCGCGGTCAGGTAGGCGTCGAGCGGGGTCTTGGCGTCCACGACCACCGACTTGCCCCCGGGCAGGCGGACCAGAGCGTCGGGGCGGCGGCGACCGTCCTCGGTCTCGAAGCTGCGCTCGGTGAGGAAGTCGACATGCTCCATCATGCCGGCCATCTCGAAGACCTGGCGGAGCTGGTATTCCCCCCAGCGCCCCCGGGTCTTGGGCGCGCGCAGGGCCTGCACCAGGCGGCCCGTCTCCGAGGTCAGGCGGGCCTGGCCCTCGGTCAGCGCCTGCACCTGGGTGCGGATGGCGCCATAGGCGTCGTGGCGGGCTTTTTCGATCTCGCCCACGGCCGTCTCGAACTTGCCGAGGTTGTCGCGGATCGGGGCGAGCAGGCCCTCGATGGCCTTCTGGCGGCGCTCCAGGTCCTCGTCGGCGGTCTGCTTGTGCTGGGCGAAGCGCTCGGAGACGAGGCCGAGGAAGCTCTCGGCGTTGCGCCCCAGGGCGTCGGCGGCGAGCGCCGCGAACTTCTGCTCGACCTCGCCTTCCATCCGGCGCAGCTCCTCGAGGCGGGCGCCATGCTGGCGGCGCTCGGTCTCCAGCGCCGACTTCAGCTCGGCCCGGGCCTCGGCGGCTTCGGACAGGCGCTCGCGCAGGGCGCGGATCTCGGCCTCGGCGGCGTCGAGGCGCCCGGCCCGGACCTCGGCGACCGCCAGCTCCCGGTCGAGGGCTGCGGCGTCCTCGCGGGCCTCGATCAGCGCGCCCTCGGCCCGCTCGGCGCGGCGGCGCAGGGGGCGGAGGGAGACGAGCCACAGCGCCCCCGCCCCGGCCGCGAGCCCCAGGACCAGCGCCGGCAGAAGGTGCGACTCGTCCAGCGGTCCCCCCGCCCAGGCCTGCAGCGAGGCGAGAAGCTGCGATCCAGCCTTCACCGCGTCTTCCATCATATTGCGGTCCTTCCGCTTTCGCCCACCATATGATGAAGCCGATACGCGCCGCGCGCAATGCCCGTGCCCGCGACGAAACCGGGGATGGGAACCTAGGCTGCGATGCGCTAGAACCGCGCCCGTTTGCGATCCCGGGACCAGGAGCAGCCGTCATGGCCAATGTCGTCGTCGTCGGCGCCCAGTGGGGCGACGAAGGGAAGGGTAAGCTCGTCGACTGGCTCAGCGAGCGGGCCGACGTGATCGTCCGCTTCCAGGGCGGCCACAACGCCGGCCACACGCTGGTGATCGACGGGGTGACCTACAAGCTGTCGCTGCTGCCGTCCGGCATCGTGCGCGAGGGCAAGCTCTCGGTCATCGGCAACGGCGTGGTGCTCGACCCCTGGGCGCTGGTCGCCGAGATCGAGAAGCTGCGCGGCCAGGGCGTGACGGTGGAGCCGTCGAACCTGATGGTCGCCGAGAACGCGCCCCTGATCCTGCCCGTGCACGGCGAGCTCGACCGCGCGCGCGAGGCGCAGAACTCCACCGCCAAGATCGGCACCACCGGGCGGGGCATCGGCCCGGCCTACGAGGACAAGGTCGGCCGCCGCGCGATCCGGGTCGCGGATCTCGCCGACGCCGCGACGCTGGAGGGGCGGCTCGACCGCCTGCTGACCCACCACGACGCCCTGCGCCGCGGCCTGGGGCTGGAGGAGGTCGACCGCGCCGCGCTGACCGCGCAGCTCCACGAGATCGCCGGGCAGATCCTTCCCTACGCGCAGCCGGTCTGGAAGGTGCTGGCGGAGCGTCGCGCCGCCGGCGACCGGATCCTGTTCGAGGGCGCGCAGGGCGCGCTGCTGGACATCGACTTCGGGACCTACCCCTACGTCACCAGCTCCAACACCCTGGCCGGCATGGCCGCGACCGGCGCCGGCATGGGTCCGTCGGCGGTCAACTACGTGCTGGGCATCGTCAAGGCCTACACCACCCGCGTCGGCGAGGGCCCGTTCCCGACCGAGCTGCATGACGAGGACGGCCAGCGGCTGGGCGAGCGGGGGCGCGAGTTCGGCACCGTCACCGGGCGCAAGCGCCGCTGCGGCTGGTTCGACGCGGCGCTGGTGCGCCAGACCTGCACCACCTCGGGCGTGACCGGCGTGGCGCTGACCAAGCTCGACGTGCTCGACGGGTTCGAGACGCTGAAGATCTGCACCGGCTACAGGCTGGACGGCAAGACCGTCGACCACCTGCCCATCGCCTCGGAGCAGCAGCGCCGCTGCGAGCCGATCTACGAGGAGATGGCGGGCTGGTCGGAATCGACCGCCGGCGCCCGCTCCTGGGCCGATCTGCCGGCGGCGGCGGTGAAATACGTGCGCCGGGTCGAGGAGCTGATCGGCTGCCCCGTGGCGCTGCTGTCGACCAGCCCCGAGCGCGAGGACACGATCCTCGTCACCGACCCGTTCGCGGATCGCTGAGGAGGTCGCATGGCGCTCAGCTACAAGGCTCGCCGGCGCTGGTCGCTGGTTCTGCTGCTGGTCTGGATGCCGCTGTTCGTGGTGGCCGCGGTCACCGTGACCGGCTGGTTCGAGCGTCCGCCCCTGTGGCTGGAGCTGGCGATCTACGTGGTCCTGGGGATCGTCTGGGCCCTGCCGTTCCGCGCCGTGTTCCGCGGCGTGGGACGGGAGGATCCCGAATCGGTTTCCGCATCCGACCCTGAATCCGCCGAGATCTCGCCGGATTCCGCGCGCAGAAAACGGCCCGAGGATGGATCGACGGCGGAGTGATTCGGCGTGGCACGCGGAGGGAGCGCCCTTCGCGCCCGCCGCATTGCGACACAAACTCGCCTCAATTCGCTTCGAGCGTGCCGCGTCGCGTCCCTTTAGGGGGTGAGGTTCCGGGCTTCCGCGGGTGTGTGTGGGATGTGCCGGTCAAGCGTCCGCAACATTGCTGCTTCCGCGAGACAAGCTGGGGGTGATGCGACCGCCCGGAACCTCGCTTCGAGGTTGGGGGACCCCGAATTGACCGGATCGTGACACATAATGCAGGTTTGGCAAGTGTTAATCGAGGCTGAACACGCACCGTTCTCACCTGCGCGACAGAGGCGCCGAATGACCCTTTGCGCCGGAACGGCACAAAATAGGCGCAATCGAAGCCTCCGCTGCGGATTGTGTTCTGAACAAGAAATGAACCATGAAATTTGATTGTGCTGTCGTTCATATTTCGTTAAATTTCTTGGAGATTCGTAGGCGCCGCCCCGGTCGGATCAGACACGAAATTCAGTTGGCAAATCGCGTTCAGCTTGATGATAATCTCCGGCGTGCGTTTGCGTGTGCGCCGGAGCGTGATGACCGGAGGTAGGGATGCGTGTTCTCTTGGTGGAAGATGAGGCGGTGCTGGCCGGTCAGGTCCAGCGGGCGCTCGAGAGCGAAGGGCGGGTCGTCGACGTCGCCCGCGACGGCGAGGAGGGAAGCTTCCTCGGGTCGACCGAGCCCTACGACGCGATCGTCCTCGACCTCGGCCTTCCGAAGAAGGACGGCAACGCCGTCCTGCGCGACTGGCGCGAGGGCGGCATCAAGGCCCCCGTGCTGGTGCTGACGGCGCGGGATTCCTGGCGCGACAAGGTGGCGGGGCTCGACTCGGGCGCCGACGACTACCTGACCAAGCCCTTCCAGATGGACGAGCTGCTGGCGCGCCTGCGCGCCCTGATCCGCCGCTCCTCCGGCCAGCCCAACCCCGTCTTCAAGCAGGGCGGGCTGGAGTTCGACACCCGCTCCGGCCGGGTGACGGTGGATGGCCAGCAGGTGCAGCTGACGGCGCAGGAGACCAACGTGCTGGGCTACCTGATCCTGAACAAGGATCGCGTGGTGTCCCGGACCGAGCTCTCCGAGCATGTCTACGGCTACGACACCGAGCGCGACTCCAACACCATCGAGGTGTTCATCGGTCGCCTGCGCAAGAAGCTGGGCCAGAAGATCATCGTCACAATCCGCGGCCGCGGGTACCAGTTCGACGGAAGTTGATCCTTGGGGGCGCTGTCGCTCCGCGCGCGCGCGGTTCTGGGCGGCGCCCTCTGGATCCTCTTCGCTCTTGGCGTCAGCGGCTGGCTGCTGCTGACCGCCTTCGACGGGATCGCGGAGCGCGCCTTCCAGCGTAACCTCTCCGCCCAGCTCGACCAGCTCGAAACCCTGATCCTGACCGGAGCGCTGGAGCGCGACGCCGCCCAGACGCGGCTCGCCAATCCGCGCTACCTGCAGATGGGCTCGGGCTATTACTGGCAGGTCGAGCTGCCGGACGGCCGGGTCGTGCGCTCGCCCTCCCTGGGGGGCGAGGTGCTGCCGCATTCCGACCTGGCGCTGGGGGAGCAGACCTTCTTCGCCCGCGCGCCGGAGGGCTTCCGCATCCTGGTGCTGGTGCGCGCGGTGCGCCCGAACGAGGGCGACGCCCTGTTCCGGGTCTACGCCGCCGAGGCGGTGGTGCGCCTGAGCCTCGACAAGCTGGAGTTCCGCCGCTCGCTGTTCTCGGCCCTGATCGGGCTGGGGGGCGCGCTGGCGCTGGCGGCGGCGGCGATGACCGGCATGGCGCTGCGCCCGCTGGTGGGCCTGCGCGCGGCCTTCGGCGACTACCGCGAGGGCATCACCGACCGGATCGAGGGGCGCTACCCCTCCGACATCGAGCCGCTGGTCGAGGACCTCAACGACCTGCTGGAGCGCAACGCCAAGATCATCGGCGCGGCGCGGCGGCAGGCGGCCGACCTCGCCCATGCCCTGAAGACCCCGGCGGCGATCATCCGCAACGAGATCGACGCCATGGACCGTCCGCAGCCCGAGATCCGCGACGCGCTGAACCGGATCGACGCGCTGATGGTGCGCTACACCGCCCGCGCGCGGCTCGCCGGGGCCAACGCCCCCGGCGCCTCGGCCGAGGTGGGGCCGCTGCTGGGCGGCCTCGCGCGGGTGATGGAGCGGGTGCATGCCGACAAGTTCATCGACCTCGACCTCGACGTGCCGCCGGGCCTGCGCGCGAAGGCGGAGGGGGAGGACCTGGAGGAGCTCGCCGGCAACCTGATCGACAATGCCTTCAAATGGGCGAAGGGGTCGGTGCGGGTCGCGGCCGAGCGAAAAAAGGGCGTGGTGGAGATCGTGGTCGAGGACGACGGCCCCGGCATCGCGCCCGAGGATCGCGCGACCGCCCTGCGCGAGGGCGGGCGGCTCGACGAGGCGGTGCCGGGCACGGGCCTCGGCCTCGCGATCTGCGCCGACATCGTCGAGGCCTACGACGGCACCCTGACGCTGGAGGATTCGGAGCTGGGCGGTCTGCTGGCGCGCGTGCGCCTGCCGATCGCCCGGGCCGAGGAGAAGGCCGAGGGCTGAGCGGCGGCGCGGCGCCCGGGCCCGCCCGCCGTCAGGCGGCGGCGCGGTGCAGGTCGGCGGGGCGGTGGTTGGTGACCGAGGCGAGATGCGCCACCGGCCCCACCGGCGGCACGCCGGCTTCGAGCGCGATGACCGCCGGCTCGTCGCGCAGCAGCATGTCCACGTCGAACTTCTGGCGCACCATGCCCTCGTCCATCCGCGAGCGGGCGCCGAGCTTGCGGCCCAGGCCGCGCATGGCGCCGTTCTCGGGCAGGGTCAGCGCCTCGAGCACGTGGATCCCGCGCAGCCGCGCCCAGCGGGCGGCGGCGAGCATCATCTTCGGGGCGAGGCCGCCGCCGCGCCACTCGGGCTCGACCGACAGGGCGACTTCGGCCCAGGCGCCGATGCGCGCGATCTCGATCATGCCGCGCACCGGCTCGCCGGGCTCGGGCGAGCAGGCGATCAGGCCGGCGGGATAGCCGGCGGCGACGTTCTCGGCCTGGCGGCGCAGGGTCGGCTCGCGCACCGCGCCGCAGAAGCGCAGCGAGCGGTCGTCGACCGACAGACGCAGCAGATGCGCATAGATGCGGTCCGCATCCGACGCCTCGGCTCTCCGCATCGCCATCAGGGGAGGGACGTCCCCGGGCGTCTTGTGCAGCGCAACATGTTCCATGCCGGATAGATGGGGCGCCGGTCGTAAAAAGGCTATGAAGAAAGCCATGCGCTGCGCGGATAGCCGGCGCCCGAAACGCAGGGTAAACCGTCTCCGGGCGCGGTTTCGTGCGATTTCGGGACGATTTCGAGCGCGTGGCGGGGCTTGGCGGCGCGCGGCGGCTACAGCGTGTAGGCGAGGACCAGCACCCAGGCGGACAATGCCGCGCCGCACACAAGCGCATAGGCGCCGTTCCACACCAGCCCCACCCGGCGGGCGGTCGTGCCGCTGAACGCGGCCAGCATCAGCGTCGAGGCGGTGTAGGGCGAGGAGGCCCCGGCCACCGCCCAACCGGCGGTGAAGGCGCAGACCACCGCCTCGGGGCTGACGCCCATCGCCTCCGGGCTCGGCAGCAGCGGCGCGAGCAGCGAAGCGGCGAGGATCGGGTTCATGCCGATCTGCCCCGCCAGCGGCATCAGCCACAGGGCGGCGAGCAGCAGCGCCCAGGCGGGCACGAGCTCCAGATGCAGGCCGGCGCCGCGCACCACGGGGGCGAGCAGGCCCGAGCCCACCGCCCCGATGAAGCCCGCCATCATCAGCAGCACCACCTCGGCCCGGTAGCCGGGCAGGTCGCGCACCGCATAGACGCCGGCGCGGGCCGCGACCCGGCGCCCGCGGGCGCCGCCGCCCTGCAGCCAGACCCAGGCGGCCGAGACCAGCGGCGCCCAGACCATCACCACGCCGACGATGGAGACGCCGGTCGTCAGGTGCAGCGCCGCGGCCCCCCCGCCGATCACCGCCAGCAGCGTCAGCAGCGGCGTGGCGCGCGACCAGCCGCCGGGCTCGGGCTCGGCCCGCGCCGGTGCGGGGGCGGAGAGGCGGGGCTTGAAGATCGAATCCATCGCCCAGCCGATGCTCGCCAGCAGCAGGCCGGAGACCAGGGCGTAGGGGAACACGCCCGCCCAGCTCGCCCCGGGGATCAGGGCTGTGGTGATGGCGATGGCGAAGCTCAGCGGCGACCAGGGCAGCATCGCCACCAGCCCCCGGGCGGTGGCGAGCAGCATCCTCCGCTTGCGCACCTCGCGGATCTCGGGGTTGGGCTCGGCGTCCGAGGAGGCGGTGGCGAGCGAGCCCAGCAGGGCGATGGCCCCGTAGTTGAGCACCGTGCCGAAGGCCGCGCCCCCCAGCGTCAGCGCCGCATAGCGCTGCCCCGGCGGGCGGGAGGCGAGGAACAGGCCGCAGTCGCGGATCGCGGGCGAGGTCTCGGCCGCGTGGCGCAGCGTGGTCAGCGCGGCGAAGAAGGCGGCGATGAAGGCCGCCTGCGCCAGCCCGTCGGCGACGAGCGCGGCGCCCGCCGGCAGGGTCGCGATCGCCAGCGCCGAGAGCGCGAGCCCGATCGCCACGAAGACCCTCGGCTGCCGGGTCGCCCGCGCCGCCAGCAGCCCGGCGACGGCGGCGGCGCAGAGATACTCCAGCGGCTCGACCCAGCTCCCCGCCCCCCAGCGCCCCAGGGCCACCAGCCCGAGATTCGCGATCATCAGGATGCCGGCGGCGCGGTCGATGCGGGAGGCGGGCAGCAAGGGTCGTTCCGTCCAGGGTCCGGCCATCGCGCACGAACGGCGCCGCGGACAGGGGGGCATGCGCCGCCCGGGACGACGCAGGCCCCCCGCATACGCCGCGATGGCGGCGAGGTGAAGGCCGCCCCCCACGTCTTTCGCCGCGCGGCCGCCGCCGCGCCCAACCCCCAGGCGCCCGCGACCCTCCTGCCTGTCCTTCGGGCGCCCGACGTATGGCCTCGGGCTCCGCCCGCGGCGGGGACTCCGAGGCGGGGAGGCCCGCCCGCGCTCGCCTTCCGTCGGGCCCTTCGCCCTCCGCCGGGGACGGAGGCGCCGCGTCGGGCGTCGCGTCCGGGGCCGGCGTCTCGCCCGCGGCGCGGGTCGGGCGTGGCGCCTGGGGCGGGCGGCGCCCGCGGCGAGCGTCGCGCGGGGCGGCGGGATGCGCGCCAGGGGGCGGGCCGGAGGCCGGGGCGCCCGGAAGGGCGGCGGGTCGCCGGGAGGCCCCCTGGCGCGGGGGCGGGCGTCGGGCGTGCGTGGTCTGAGTGGCGCGCGAGGGGGGGCGGGCGGCGTCGGGCCTACGTGGCGCCTTGTCGGGCGGCCGGGGGGCCGGGCGGCGGCGTTGCAGGGCGGCGGGCGGGGTCTCGCGGGGCGGGGCGGGTCGGGCGCCCGGCGGCGGCGGCGCGCCGCGTGTTCGCGGGACGCTGCCGCGGCGGGCGTTCTATGACGCTGGGGCGGGCGCCGCTGCGCGCCGCGCCCGGGCCGCGCCCGGTCCCAGACGTTCCGCCCCGGAGCTCCCATGCCGCGCCCGACCGAGCCCTCCGCCGCCCCCGGCTTCGCGCTGGACGGGCGCGCCTCGTGGATCCGGCTGGGGATCTCGCTGCTGGCGGCCGCCGTCGGCGGGGGCGCGATGTGGTCCATCGTGGTGCTGCTGCCGGCGATGGAGGCGGAGTTCGGCGTCGACCGGGGCGAGGCCTCGCTCGCCTATTCCGCCACCATGATCGGCTTCGCGCTGGGCAGCCTGGGGGTCGGACGCTCGGTCGACCGGTTCGGGATCGGGCCGGCGATGGGGGTCTCGGCGCTGGTGGCGGCGCTGGCCTATGCGGGCTCGGCGCTGACCGGGAATTTCCTGGTGCTGGCGGCGCTGCAGTTCCTGATCGGGGTCGGCGGCGCGGCCACCTTCGGGCCGCTGGTCGCCGACATCTCGCTGTGGTTCGGCAGGCGCCGCGGCGTCGCCGTGGCGGTGGTGGCGGCGGGCAACTACCTCGCCGGCGTGGTCTGGCCGCTGGTGCTGGCGCCGCTGGTCGAGACCCACGGCTGGCGCGAGGCGACCTGGGTGCTGGCCGCCGCCATGGTCCTGCTGCTGGGGCCGCTGAGCCTGCTGCTGCACGCCCGCGTCCCCGCCGACGCCGAGGGCGAGGCGGCGGCCGCCGCGCAGGCGGCGCGCCGCTCTGCCGGGTTCACGCCGGGGGGGCTGCAGGCGCTGCTCTGCGTGGCGGGGATCGCCTGCTGCCTCGCGATGGCGACGCCGCAGATCCACGTGGTGGCGATGTGCGTCGACCTCGGCTACGGGCCCACCGCGGGGGCGGGGATGCTGTCGCTGATGCTGGCGGGCGGGATCGTCTCGCGCCTCGCCTCGGGGGTGATCGCGGACAAGATCGGAGGGGCGCCGACGCTGCTGATCGGCTCGGTCGGGCAGATGATCTCGCTGGCGCTCTACCTGCCGTTCGACGGGCTGGTCCCGCTCTATATCGTCAGCCTGATCTTCGGGCTGAGCCAGGGGGGCGTGATCCCCTCCTACGCCATCATCGTGCGCGAGATGCTGCCGGCGCGCGAGGCCGGCGCCCGCGTCGGCCTGGTGATCATGGCCACCATCTTCGGGATGGCGGCGGGGGGCTGGATGGCCGGGTGGATCCACGACCTCTCCGGCTCCTACAAGATGGCGTTCCTGAACGGGGTGGCCTGGAACGCGGTCAACATCGCGCTGATCTCGTTCCTGATCCTGAAGGCCAACAAGGCGCGGCCGCGGGCGGTGGCGGCCTAGCGGCCGAAGCGGGCGCGAAGCTCGCGGGCCAGCCAGAAGCGGCCCTCGAGCCAGGGCGAGAGCTCCAGCACCCGGCCGCCGCGGAAGGCGATCAGCGCCGTGCGGTCGTCCTCGGTCACCCCGGTGACGTCCTTCAGGGCCAGCGTGTAGCGCGGGCCCAGGATGTTGCGCGAGGCGATGCGGTCCCAGGTGACGGTCACCCGCTCGCTCAGCTGCACCGCCCGCCGCGCGGCGACGCCGGCGAGGCCGAGGAAGATGATCCAGTGCCAGAAGGTGGGGCCCACCCCCTCGCCCGCCGCCATCCGCTCGAACAGCGAGCGTCCGACGAGGGCTGCGACCGCGGCCAGCGCCAGCAGCCACCACCAGGCGGACGGCGCGGCCGAGAGGATCACCGCCGTGCCCTCGCGCAGCGGCTCGTCCCAGGCCTTGCGCTGGTCGGCGCGGAAGCGGGCGCGCGCGCCGAGGTTGCGCCAGACCAGCCAGCACAGGAACAGGAACAGGACGGCGAGGGCGATGCGGATGATCATGCGGCGGGCTCTGCGGTTTCCCTTGTCGGGGAAGATATAGGGAAGGGGCGGGGAGATGTCCCGCCCAAGGGCGGAAGGGGGGCGCAGGCGCCCTGCGGGCGGGCTTGGCTGCGGCGCGCTCTTGTCGAGATCGGGCGGGGCGGGGGCGGGGGAGCCTCCGGCGGGCTCCTGACCCACCAAAGAACAAGCCCCGCGCCT
>Ga0310345_10002051_pt1 | contig 20984 bp, 15 predicted proteins | sample HC15DNA20500_MG_FD_204667 | JGI IMG/M metagenome (GOLD analysis project Ga0310345, IMG submission 204667) | Marine microbial communities from station ALOHA, North Pacific Subtropical Gyre - HC15-DNA-20-500_MG | ecosystem: Environmental > Aquatic > Marine > Oceanic | place: Pacific Ocean: North...
AGTGTCTGTCTTTTACTACCAGCCAGGCTTTTGGCGACTGAGGCAAGTTGGCTGTGGGAAGAGGGCATGGCCTTCTTGGGGCTATATTCTGTCGGGGTATTCTTAGGTTGTTTTTATCTTTGCGTCTATTATCCCAAGAGTATGGAAGCAAGATTGATAGTGAAATCTTCATCTCAGCCAGTACAAGACAAGATGGCTACAGCTGTTCTCTCCGCAGTTGGCCTTACCGCTCTATCTTTCGTTCCGACAGACGTGTTTTACCTGCATGCTCTCACTGAACCAACTATTTTGGTACGCCTGGTAGGCCTTGGGCTGGCTCAAATCGGCTTAATTTTTATGTTTGTAACTATAGTCCAAAATGAATTTGCACAACCTGTTGTGAGTATCCAGGAAGATAGGGGGCATGTGTTAGTGGATACCGGTTTGTATGGTAGGGTGAGGCATCCACTTTATACCAGTTTTTTAATCTGGTTCTGTGGTGCGGCTCTTTGGCTGGGAAGTATGATGATGGCAAGTTTTGGAACAGGAATATTGATGCTCGCATTGTGGCCAAGAATTCTAATCGAAGAAAGCACATTAAAGAGAGATCTAGACGGGTACGCTGATTACATGCGAAGGGTAAAGCACAGGATCATTCCTGGATTACTTTAGGCTTTATATAAAAGTTCGAGTTTTTGCAGAAGGCTTGTTGTTTCGTTTAGACAATGCTAAGGACGCGGCTCAGAGCACGAATCAGTGTGGCTGCTTCGCCGATTTCGTGGAAAACAGATGTGAGACGGTTGCCACGCTCCGAGTGTTCAAATAGTCCGGTAATTGTGGAGTTGGCGATTTTGTCGCGAGGCAGAAGAGTGTTTGCCAGTAGGGTCTCGGTGTAGGGGATGAGAGCATCTGTTCGGCCATGGAAAAGATGCACATCCGACAATACTTCTGACAGATAAGGAGCAGGGTTAAGAAGCGGTGTGACCTTTGTGGCAGACTCTGTTAGCCGGGTTGCCATCCGAGAGGCTTTCTCGGTGTCGATCTCTTGGTCTGATCGAGGAGCAAAAAGTTCAAAGAGCCCTTTCCGATCGGGAGAGATGTCCGCCGCAAGCTCTGTTAAGAGTGTGTCGTAGGATGGACTCCAGGAAGGGATACGGCGGTTGCCTGCTTCAATGGCTAGATGTATCAGCGCATCGGCGACATCTTGAGCGTCCCTGTATTCTGGGACGAACGGTAAGTAATTGCCGGCGATGATCCAACGGCCGTATGGATCTGGGTTAAGCTGGTACTCTTCCCCTTGCCATTCGTGTTGGCCAGTCATTTGAAACTGCAGAATGCGCTCCATATCGGAATAGCCACCCCAGCTCACTACTCCAGCCAGCTGATTTGCTATGTCAGGTTTTGTTGTGGCAATCAGAGCTTGAGGTGCTCCGAAAGAAAAACCTATCAGACCACAGAGGCCCTGATTAGTGAGGGGATGCTCTTCGATGGCTTTGAGAGTGGCCCTGATAGTTGGAATAGTGACTTCAGGTTTGAGCTCCAGCCTGGTCCATTCCGGGATTTCAGGTATGAGGACGGTAGCTCCCGAAGAGGCTAATGCTCGGGTGAATTGCTCTAGAGTGGGATGGAATCTTCCGGCTGGAGTCAGGCCATGCAAAACTATCCAAGTGGGAAGTTTCTTGTTTCTCGTCACGGGGGTCAGGAAGGACGCAGGGAACTCTAGGTCTCCACGTTGCAAGAGGAGCTCCTCTACTTCGACACGTGTGGTTGGTGATATCCAACCTCTGATGGCTTTGAATGTTCTAGTTGTTGACATGGCCATAAAAGCTAAGTTGGGACTTGCGGATAGCGCTAGGTGCATCCAAAGTGCTTACGGTTCCGTACAGAGTAGTCTGATGTGAGATGGTTTGGGTTTTGATCAAACTGTGTAAGTTATAAGATATAGTCAGTGAAGAAGTATTGGTGTTGCTTGAGTAATTCTTGTGAGGAATCCAAATGAACGGTTATAGACCAGCCTACCGATCAAGTTTGTTAGTGAGTCTTGCGGTATTTATTCTATATGCCATCACTCTCGCTCCAACTACTTCCTGGTGGGATGCCTCAGAATACATAGCAACAGGTTATGGGCTAGGGATTCCCCATCCCCCCGGAAATCCATTGTTTGTTACGTTGGCTCGCGTGTGGATCCTATTGTTGAGCCCCTTAGGTCTCTCTGTTGCAGTCAGTGTGAATCTGTTTGCTGCATTCACCAGTGCTGTTGCAACTGGCTTCTTTTTTCTAATCAGTCACCGAGTTCTTTCCAGATTATTCGAGCAGTCTTGGATGGCTATATTGGGTTCAGTGTCGGGTGCTATCATGGGGGCTACAGCTTATACTGTTTGGAATCAATCTAATGTCAATGAAAAGGTGTATACGGTCAGCGTAGCAGTGATCGCTGCCGTCAGTTGGCTCGCATTGAGGTGGTACGACGATCGGAAAAATTTGATAGGCCAGAGGTCCCTCCTGGCTGCAGGTTACTTGATGGTCTTGGGATCAACGAATCACCTAATGTCTGTTTTGCCTGCTCCTGCCCTGGCCGCTTTTGTTTTGGTAGTTGGCCCAGCGGTTTTGGTCAACCGAAGGTTCTTATTTCGAGCAGTCCTCCTAGTTCTTGTAGGTATTTCATTCAATGCCTTTCTTCCGATTAGAGCAAGTCAAAACCCTGCAATTAATGAGGGTGATCCTATCTGTGAAACTATCAGCGGAGCTACGGTTGCCATTTATACAAATGGGAAAACAGGTTGCCCTGCCTTAGCTAATACCTTGAGTAGAGCACAGTATGGAAAGCCGTCGGTAGGAGATCGCCAGGCACCGATAGGCCATCAACTCTTGAATTATTTTCAGTATTTTGATTGGCAATGGGCCAGAGGGGTGGACCTTAGTGAAAAACCATCTGGAGGCCGTCTACCTTTTACGATCCTTTTCTTGGCTTTAGGGTTGGTCGGATTTTCAGTGCTGTGGAAGGCAGACAGGGCAATTTTTGTCTATCTCACAATACTCACAGGAACATTAACGGTGGGGTTGGTTCTTTACTTGAATTTCAAGCACGGGTTTTCTTTAGATCCTGATATTGCGAGGTCTGCACGTGAAGTTCGAGAAAGAGACTATTTTTTTCTAGCCGGATTCATGCTTTGGGGTAATCTAGCTGGACTGGGTTTATCAGGGATCTTCTCGCGTCTAGTGCAGGGCAGAAAGTCAGACAATTGGAAGTTGAAAGGGTTACCGATTTTTCTCGTAGCCTTGATTCCATTGCTTTCGAATTGGCAATGGGCTGATCGTTCAGGTGATTACGCCGCCAGAGATTGGGCTTACGATTTGTTAATGAGCGTAGAACCCTATGGAGTCATATTTACTAACGGAGACAATGATACGTTTCCCCTGTGGTATGCCCAGGAAGTTGAAGATATTCGCAAGGATGTCACAGTGATTGTTGTGCAGTATTTGTATACTGACTGGTATCCTAAGCAGCTTAGGGATAAAACTGAACCAGAGTCACAGCCTCCATTCGATTCCGAATTCGGTACCGACTACTACAAGGTTAGTCCAATTCCTAGCACTTCTATTTCGACTGCTTCGGATGAAATGATGGATGCAGTCGGATCGGGAAGAATACAGCAGGACTTAAGGATTGTTATTGATGGCGTTCAAGTTGTTTATCCGTCAGGTGCATTTCTGGCCAGAGGGCCCAGATTTGCGCTCAGTTTCATACGTGACGCAATTCAAGAGAGACCGATTTATTTTGCAAGTTCTGCTGGATTGCTAAGAGAGATTGGTTTGGACCAATGGGGTGTGCGACATGGTCTGGCGACCAAGTTGGTAATGCGCGATCTGGAGGGAGAGACTAGCGATGAGGGTCTGGTCCAAGGGAGTGAACGTATGGGTGCAGAATGGTTTGATCTGGAAAGGAATTTGAGTTTGGTTAGGGAAATTTATTCCTATAGAGGCATTAGAGATCGAAGGATTTGGCAAGATCGGAGTACTTTGAATATTCCTTTGCAATACCAGTTTTTGTTTGCTCAGCTTGCTGATGTAGGAATGGCTTCAGATTTGCCTGATGTGGAAGTAGCCGATCTCAGTAGGGATGCAGAGGCTTTTGGGGTCACTGCATTAGGTGGTAGCCATTATTTGGGACTGAACTGAACCAGCCTTTCGAATAGGAGTGTCACTTGGAGAAGTCTCCAAATATCGAACTTAGCTCGAAAGAACTCAGCAGATATGCTAGGCATCTAATGCTTCCTGAAGTAGGAAAGAAGGGTCAGATGCTTCTGAAAGATTCCAGTGTTCTCGTTGTGGGAGCTGGAGGATTAGGATCACCTGTGGCCCTATATCTTGCAGCTGCAGGGATCGGAACGCTCGGTCTTGTCGATTTTGACGAAGTAGATGTGACCAATTTACAGAGACAGATTCTTTATGGAACGGAGGATATAGGTAAGCCAAAATTGGAATCTGCTTATCGCCGGATTTTCAGCTTAAATCCTCATGTCGAAGTGATTTCACACCCATGTAGATTAGATTCGCAAAATGCTTTGGAGATTTTGGAAAACTATGACGTGGTAGTTGATGGTACGGATAATTTTCCAACTCGCTATCTTGTGAATGATGCGTGCGTCCTTTTGGGTAAACCTAGTGTTTACGGGTCAATTTTCCGTTGGGAAGGCCAGGTTTCTGTATTTGGAAAAGATGATGGACCTTGCTACAGATGCTTGTTCAGAGAGCCACCGCCGCCAGGTATGGTTCCGAGTTGTGCTGAAGCAGGTGTTCTGGGTGTGCTGCCTGGGATTATAGGGTCTCTTCAAGCTCTTGAAGTGATCAAAATAGTTTTGGGACAAGGCGAGAGCCTTGTTGGCCGACTACTAATTTTCGATGCTCTGGAACTGAAATGGCGTGAGGTGAAGATCAGGCGCAATCCAGATTGTCCTGTTTGTGGAAATGAGCCAACTCAAACAGAACTTATAGATTACGATGTGTTCTGTGGAGTTGCGTCGGATCAGTTCGAAGATCAAGCGAAAACTTCAGAAAAATTTAATGAAATCAAACCCTCAGAGCTTAAGGATCGCCTGAAAGTTGACCCTCCCCCCTTCCTGCTAGATGTCAGGGAACCCTTCGAATGGGACATTGTAAACCTTTCTGATCTTGGAGCCTTTCTGATCCCTTTGGGAGAGCTCAGTGAAAGGATAGCGGAACTTCCTAGTGACAGAGAAATAGTTGTTCATTGCAGGAGTGGAGTGAGAAGTGCTAAGGCTGCTGACATTCTGTCTGATAGTGGATTTTCAGGATTGTATAATTTAAACGGTGGCATTCTTGGATGGATTGACGAAGTCGATCCGTGTCTACCAAAATATTAGGATCAGATCGCTTTCAGAACTGTTGTAGGTTTAAGATGCCGTCCAGGACGTCTGAGGCTTGGGGTAGAATTTTGTTTTCAAGGCTAGGTGCATAAGGTACCCAGGTGTCCATAGAGGCTACTCTTTTGACTGGTCCATCTAACCAGGGGAATAGTGAGTCGGCAATACGGGCAGCTATTTCGGATCCTAACCCCCAGGATAACGAGTCTTCATGTGCGATCAAAACTTTATGAGTTTTCTGGACCGAGGAGGCGATGGAATCCATATCGAGTGGGGACAGTGTTCTCAAGTCTAACACGTCACATTCTATGCCATGTTGTTCCGAGGCTATGGCAGCTGCCTCCAGAGACTTCCTGACAAGTGCCCCACAGGCGATGACTGTAATATCTGGACCCTTTCTGATCAGTCGTGCTTTTCCAAAGGGAATCATGAAGTTCTTTCCTGGATATCTCCCTTTGTTGTGAATTTGTCGGTATAGGTGCTTGTGTTCCAAGAAGATCACCGGGTCTTCACAGCGAATGGCCGTTCGGAGGAGGCCGTTTGCGTCAGAAGCATTGGAAGGAAGAACTACTCGAAGCCCTGGAGTGTGAGTAAATAGGGTTTCTCCAGTCTGGGAATGGTATATGCCACCTCCCCGAAGATATCCTCCGTAGGGCGCCCTGATTACTATAGGAGAAGAAAAGACCCCAGCACTCCTATACCTCATAGTGGCGATCTCATTTCTTATTTGCATGAAAGCAGGCCATATATAGTCAAAAAACTGGATTTCGACCACTGGTTTTAGTCCCCTGTGGGCCATCCCAATGGCTCTCCCCACTATGTTGGCTTCTGCGAGAGGTGCATTAAAAACTCGATGTTTTCCGAATTTACTTTGCAGGCCATGGGTGACCTTAAATACACCGCCTTTGCCAGTTACCTCTTCCAAAGCTTCTTCTCTAGAAGCGTCTGCTACATCTTGACCGAAAATCACCATTTGAGGGTTGCGTTCCATCTCATCTGATAGACATGCATTGATGAGGTCGACCATCGTCAGTTCTCGATCATCAAGATACTCGGGGAAGTTTTCGGAATCAAACAGGGAGCTAGTAGGATCGACATCTTCCGAATAGATGTGTTGCATTGCCGTTTCAGGGGATGGCTGTGAATGCCTCAGTGCTTCATCGGCGTCCTGGTCAATAGCCTCTGTGATTTCGGTATCTAGAGCATCTAATTCTTCTTCATTGAATAGCTTGGCCGTGATCACGAAGTTTCTCATTTTTAGAATGGGATCATTATCTTGCTCTTCTTGTCGTTCTTGATTTGACCGGTAAGCTTTTTGATCGTCGGAATCGGAGTGAGAATAAGGTCTGATAGTATGAGCATGGATCAAACTGGGCCCCTTACGTTCTCGACAGTAGGCGACTGCTTCTCCGCAGATCTTATAGCTCTCAGAAAAATCAGTTCCGTCACATTCTTGAATCAGCAGATTTGGAAAACTTCCCAGAAGCTTCGAGATGCTGCCCCCGGCGGTGTTAATCTCTACTGGAACTGAGATGGCGTATTCATTGTCCTGAATTAGAAAGATAATGGGAAGCTTGAGGTTGCAAGCAGTGTTCATCGACTCCCAAAATTCTCCTTCGGAAGTAGACCCTTCCCCGGCACACACAAGGACGATTTCGTCTTTATGAAAACCTTTTTCTTCTGTGTTTATCCCTGGGATTCCTAAACTACGGAGGCTAGCTTCGGCTGCACCGACGGCTTGCAAGAACTGAGTACCAGTAGGGGAAGAAGGACTGGTAATATTCAAATGAGGGTCCGCCCAGTGGTTGGGCATTTGTCGTCCGCCACTATTAGGATCAGCATCTGCTGCCACGGCTGCTAGGAGGTGGTCCAATGGAGTTTGACCCAAGCTCAGAGCGAGTGCTCGGTCGCGGTAATAGAGATAGAACCAGTCATAAGAGGGTTTCAAATGGAGGCTCATGGCTACTTGTATCGCTTCGTGTCCTGCTCCAGATATCTGAAAGAAGCTTTTATTCTGTCGTTTTAGCTTGAGTTCTTTATGATCGAGGTATCGGGCGGTTAGCATAGTTCGGTAAGCTTGAATCAGTTGCTGGGGATCAAGCTTAGGCAGATCTACATTACTCACGATATCTGTCCCTCTTTTTTCCATCCGCCCGGTTTTGTCCAAAGGAATGTGATGCTCTTAAACTGTCCTAGTATAGCTCCAACTTCTTCTAGAGAGGAGTATCTATTCGAATTGGAGTTGTTTTCTTAGGGTATCAGGATCGCTAATCAGTGGCTTGCAACTGTGCTCGTTGCAGATCTGAACTTCAGGATATGGGCCGACTTTTCCGTCCTGTAAGAAAGGTACCTTATGGTTTAAAATCTGATTAGTATCTTTCCTGGCCACGATGCGATTTGGGTCGTAGAAAGAGAGTAAGACCTTGAGCAATTCTTTAGTCTTCAAGTTTTTCTGGTCTCCAAAGATTGCTACCGTGGTTTTTGGTAACAGACTACGATCCAATACCGTGAGAAGTCTGCCGAATCCAGAAGGGAATTGTGCCATCAAAGGAGCTTCTCTATCTAAGACATATTTCGATATTTCCCTATGGTGTTCATCTCCGAAGATCTGAGAGGTTTTGAGGAGAAGTTCCACGGCTAAAGAATTGCCTGATGGTGTGGCGTTGTCCATGATATCACGTGCTCTGACGATAAGGGTTTCACCGTCGGCTGGACCATCAAAGAAAACTCTTTTTTCTTGGTCCCAGAACAGCTCAATGATTTTGTCTGTGACCCACTTGATTTCATCTAACCAGCGGGACTCTAAGGTGGCTTCGTACACGGCTATAGACGCATTTCCAATGGCTGCGTAGTCTTCCAAGAATGCGTAACCGGAAGTCTTTCCATCCTTATAGGAATGAAGAAGTCGATCACCCTTTCGCATTTTGGAGAGCACAAATTCAAGAGCTTTGATTCCAGCTTTCAGGTAAGTAGGATTGTCCAGTGCTCCACCAGCTTCAGCCAGTGAACGTATGGCCATACCGTTCCAGCCTGATAATATTTTCTCGTCTCTTAGAGGTTTTTCTCTGGACTCTCTTGCCTCGAACAACAGAGTTTTGGCTCTTTCAAGTTGGTCTTGGATCTCGGCACTTCCCATTCCTTTTTTTTCAGCAAAATCTTTTAAATCTTGAGATATGTGTAGTACATTTTTTCCTTCGAAATTTCCCAGATCGCTCACTCCGTAATAGGCCTCGAAGGGTGCAGCCAGAGTGTCTCCTAAGATTTCACGAATCTCAGGCTTGGTCCAAAGGTAAAACGTTCCTTCTTCACCTTCCGAATCAGCATCCAATGCTGAATAGAATCCACCTTCAGGTGAAGCCATGTCCTGGATGATGTGGTCAAGGGTTCGTTCAGCTGTTTTTTTGAATTCGTGACTGGAGGTCACCTGGAATGCATGTAGGTAGAGTCTGGAGAGCAGGGCATTGTCATATAGCATTTTCTCAAAGTGAGGGACCAGCCATTGCGAATCTACGGAATATCGGTGGAAACCATTTCCTAGATGGTCTTGGATGCCCCCTCTTGCCATTTTTGTTAAGGTTTGCTCAACAATTTGGAGGGTTCGTCTATCATGACTGTGGGAGTAGCTCTGAATGGCAAAATCCAACACTACTGGCTGAGGAAATTTAGGGGCTGGACCAAAGCCACCATGTATAGGATCAAACCGCGAGTCCAAGAAAATCAAAGAGTGGTCAATCAGATTCTGTCCTGTGAGGTCCTTTGATTTCTCTGACACTTCTTCTGGGTTTTTTTCCAATAAACTTCTCTCTAGGAGCTTTTGCATTTCTAGAGCGTTTTGTAGTACTGCATCCCTTTTCTCGGTGTATGCTGAATGAATCGCGTCCAAAATCTGTGTGAAAGAGGGTAGGCCGTGACTAGGGTGTGGTGGGAAGTAGGTTCCTCCATAAAAAGGCTGGCCATCTGGGGTGAGAAAAGCGGTTAATGGCCATCCTCCTTGCCCAGTCATAGTTTGAACTGCTTTCATGTAGATTGAGTCTAAGTCAGGGCGTTCTTCACGGTCGACTTTGATATTTACGAACCCTGCGTTCATGATTGCTGCTATTTCAGGGTTCTCAAATGATTCCTTTTCCATAACGTGACACCAGTGGCAGGCTGAGTAACCTATGGAAAGTAGTATCGGAACATCTCGTTCTCTCGCAGCGTCCAGTGCTTCTTTACACCAAGGGTACCAGTCTACTGGATTGGTACTGTGCTGAAGCAGGTAAGGACTGATCTCATCGGCTAAACGATTTGGCAAAGTAATTCTCCCTTTGGTTACACCAAAATAGTTTGGTTTTGTTCAATTGGGAACGATGGGAGTTACATGTAGCGTTGAATTCGCGGTGTGTCGCGGCTAGACTTAACTGGTAACCTTTCCATGACTTATTTGCTGATATCACCTTGAGTGATGAGTTCTGTCTCGGAGGTGTTTTTGCGCTCGACCTATATACTTTTTGCCGAACTAGCTATTCGAAAACCTTATTTGGTTCCCCTTTTGTTACAAACATTATGGATTTTTCGAAGAAATCGGTGGTATAGTCGTTTTCCTTTTTTCCCCTTTCCTTCAGAAGGATATTTAAAGTGGCGGGTTGAGACTGCTTATGGCGATGTGAAAACGAAGCCACCTCTGCAGGAACTGGAACGTTACATCAAGTGGTCGGCAGATATGCGGAGAAAGAGTTCTAAAGAAAAAATTCCAATGGGGAAGTCTTCTAGGAGAACATCCTGAACAGTTTTATGATGGATTGGATCGGTCCCAACATAGTAATCTATGGACCATGGTTGGTTGGTCTGATGGCGATGATGGAGACAGCACTGATCATCGGACTTTTGTTACCGACTGAACCAACACTGATCTTAGCGACTACACTTGCGGTACAAGGTCATCTGACGCTGAGAAGTATTGTTGTGGCCGCTATCATAGGAGCTTTATTAGGCGATTCAGTGGGATTCGCTATAGGTCGGTGGGGATTTTCCAGTGGGAATGGTGTTGGAAGACTGTCTCGACTGGTCGCTCAACAAAGAGTGCGGGTGGCGGACCTATTTGAGAGACACTCGGGTTATTCTATTTGCATTGCGAGGGTGCTCCCGTTTACTCGGACCATAAGCCCTCTTTTTGCTGGTTCGACTTCTCTCAGTTATAGGCGCTTTCTCTTCTTTGACCTTATCGGAGTTTCTGGCTGGGCTATAGTTGCTTTTGCTGTCGCTTACACCACGGCACAGGGTTGGCAGATGGGCGTGCGATCGCTGGGGATTGAATGGACTGTGCCACTGGCTCTATTGCTCCTTATGACTGTTCTTGCATATAAGCGTTCCACCAGACACGGTTACAGGATTCCTGAAAGTGTAAGTGTGGCTCTGACTGGAAATATTGGTTCGGGGAAATCCACTGTGGCAAGATTTTTGGTGGAAGAGGGAGTTCCTGTTGTCAGTGCTGACGAACTAGCCCGCCAAGCAGTTAAACCGGGGAGTTCTGGATTGCGAGAAGTGATTGAAGTGTTTGGAAAGTCCGTACTTGATACTGATGGTTCTTTGAATCGCAAGGCATTGGGTTCACTGATTTTCAAGGATGCAGATGCTCGGAAAAGGTTGGAAGACATCGTCCATCCTAGAATCCGTGTTTTAAGAGATCGTTGGATGCGGGAGCATCAGTTCGAGATCTATCCTCTATCGGTGTCCGAGGTACCGCTTTTGTTTGAGGCAAACCTGCAGAATGATTTTGATGTGTCCGTTGTGGTGAGTGCGTCAGAGGAAAATAGAATCTGGCGTTTACAGGAAGAAAGAGATCTGGATCCTCAAGATTCTCGTAGTATCATGGCCAACCAAATTGAATCTGGGGTAAAAGAAGAGCTTGCCGACTACGTCATTCATAACAACGAAGGGCTGGGTGAGTTGAGATCTGAATCTGTTGATGTTCTTCAACGGATCATTGCAACTGAAAGGCATTTGAAGAGCCTACATCCGGATAGGTTGAGGATTGATATGCATATGCATACGCACGATTCTTTCGACTGCATGTCGGATCCCGTGGAACTTCTTGTGGCAGCTAAGAGAAAAGGGATCGGTAGAATTGCTCTCACTGATCACAATAAGCTTAGAGTTGCTCTAGAAATGGCTAGGGAATTTCCTGAAGAGATTATTCCAGGCGAGGAAGTAAAGACTAGTGAAGGTGTGGATCTGATAGGGTTGTATTTGAGTGAAGAGATTCCGAAGGGAACTAGTTTGAAGAGGACCTGTTCGATAATTAAAGAACAAGGTGGCATCTCCTATCTTCCTCATCCCTACGCCAGAGGGAAAGGGGGCTCTGGGCGTTACGCTGAAGAGATGGGGGAACTCGTGGATGTGGTTGAAGTGTTTAATTCTCGTCTTCATCCACTGAAATTGAACTCGTTGGCAGAATCGTTGGCGGATGACTGTTCAAAGCTCAGAGGTGCTGGATCGGATGCACATACAGTGGGCGAGGTTGGACGGGCCTATGTTGAAGTGGAGAGACACCCCAATGACCCTGGATCTTTGCTGGCGGCATTGGAAGTTTCAGAGATTCGTGGAGTCGAATCGTCTAAGGTTGTCCACCTCGCTTCGACTTGGGCTAAGTTTCGGAGATAGTCACCTTATTCTCAAAGCAGGTTTTCGATGACAACTAAAAAAAACGAACCGCGTTCAGAATCTGTTAAAAGAGTCCTGAACGAATTAAGTGGGAAAGATCTTGTTGTTCTCACAACCCATAAGAATGCTGACGGTGACGGTTGTGGCTCGCAGGTTGCTCTGGCCTCATGGCTCAGGGCACAGGGCACGGAAACGTTCATAGTCAACCCGACTCCTTTCCCTCAAAATTTCAAGTTTTTATTGCCAGATGAATCCTGGATAGCTGAGGCAGATTCTCCCAGTGCGAGACAACTGTGCGATGGAGCAGATTTAGCTGTCGTGTTAGATGCAGGAGAAAATTCGAGAATTGGAAAAATTGAGCCATTGATAAGAGGAGTTCCAACGGTTGTCATCGATCACCACCCCATGGGCGAAAATCCCATCAAAGGTTTGTCCCTAAGGGATACAACTGCTAGCTCGACAGGCGAATTGATTTATGACTTGATCGAGAGTGCCGGGGGGCCTTGGTCCAAAAACTCCGACCTCGGAGTATATGTAGCAGTAGTTAGTGACACAGGCTCTTTCAGATTTGGAAATACTACCCCCCACAGCCTCCGGATTGCTGCAGAGCTTGTTCAGAGAGGTGTTAATCCGGGGAGAATCTATCGCAGGCTCTTCGGGAGTTATCATAAAACGCGGCTTCAGTTGCTACAAAGTAGTCTCACTACTTTAGGCCTTGATGAAGCTCACAAGATTGCTTGGATGGTTGTTGCAGAAAGATCTTACGATGCACTGGGAGCAACTCCAGAAGACCTTGAGGGTTTTGTAGATTATCCTCGGTTCATAGCTGGAATCGAAGTTGGGATTCTATTTCGCAAGGTTTCCAGAAACTCAGTTAAGGTGTCTTTACGGTCAAATGGTCTAGTGAACGTGAATACTGTGGCCAGGAAGTTTGGAGGAGGAGGTCACAATCAAGCATCAGGTGCCTTGATAAAAGGCTCAATAGAAAGAGTACAGCAGTCTGTTATCGAAGCAGTCCGTGAAGCTGTGGAATTTTCAGGGATTTTGAAGTAAGATAAGTCACTATGAGAACTCAGAAGAAAACTTTGTTCCAAAGAGATTCCGGACCAGGTGTGCCCGAAGCTATTCCTCAGATTTTACACAAGATGTCTAGCCAGTTGGAAATAGAGGAGATGGAAACTCTTTGGATTTTCCCTCCTCTAATAAATAGGAGGAGGGAATGGGGCCTGATAGCAGTTAGTTGCTACACAGGCAGTACTTCTAGGCGACTGTATACGGCGAGATATTCGGCTTACCGAGAGGGGGCCGATGTTTCTCTGGATGTTCAGATCTCTGAGGAAGGAAAGGCTCCTGTAGATAGTTTGGCTCGAGTAATGGCCGGGGTTGTGAAAAGGAGCCCAATTGACCTTGGCAGCCCCAAAACGTATATGATAGATGGTATAAGTGAGAAATTCCACACATTGTTAACAGAATTGGAGGCTGAACTCATGGAGGTTATTGAACTGTGATCAGGAGTCCAGATCCTTCACTGTTCGTTAGGCTCTTTGGGCGCTATCTACGCGAAAATGGGCTACCGGTGACTCCCCAGAGAGAGGCAATAGCCAGGACCGTTTTTGGATCGGATGACCATCTCTCGGTAGAGGAAATAGTAGACCTTGTTCGGACCGGGGGGACCGGTGCCGGAAAGGCCACTGTTTACCGAACACTGGAATTGCTTGTCAAAAGTGAACTGGTAGCTGAGCATGATTTCGGAGAAGGCTTTAAGCGGTACGAACATCGTTTGTCTTCCGAACCTAATCACGATCACCTTATTTGTCTCAATTGTGCCCGAGTTGTAGAGTTTAAGAATCCAGAGTTAGACAGTGTGGAAAAATCCCTAGCCAAAGCTCACGGATTTTATATCACCAAACACAGACTGGAGATGTATGGACTCTGCTTAGAGTGTGTAAAATCGGGAACTGAAATAGACCAAGATGGGATCACCTGCCCTATCGACACCGTCTAATTAATGCCTAATAGACGCTCAAAAGAAGTCCCTGGAAGGGGTTTTCCCAATAATGAGAATTTCGAGAAAACGCTCGAATTCCTTCTTGAAGACGAAGAGGTTCCCTGGGAACTGCCCTACACCTTTTTGGGGTTGGACGAGGAAAAATCGGCTTTGAAAGGTGCCCATTCAGTGATTTTACCAGTTCCGTATGAGGCGACTACCAGCTATGGTGCAGGATCTGCCGGTGGACCGAAGGCCATTATAGAGTCTTCAAGATATATGGAGTTGTATGACCAAGAACTAAAAGCGAATCCTTCTTCATTAGGAATCCATACATTGCCAGGACTGGAACTGACTCGAGATTCCACTAAGGCGGCACTGGAGGAACTCCAGGTGGCATACGCAAAGATTCTGGAAGCTATAGATGATCGATTCTTAGTGATGCTCGGTGGTGAGCATTCAGTCTCTGGTCCAGCAATTCTTAGTCAAGTCAAGCAGCATGGGAGAGTAAGTGTTCTTCAACTAGATGCACACCTCGATTTACGGGCTGAGTTCGATGGATCGCAATATAGTCACGCTTGTGTGATGTCTCGGGTTCGAGACTCAGTAGATATTGTATCAGTCGGAATTAGAGGGGCCGCTCAGGATGAAGTTTGCCTTGTGGAGATGAACGACAATATCACTGTAGTTTGGGCTGACGAGATGTGGGCGGATGACAGATGGATAAACCGAGTAATGGATTCTTTGGGTGATCCAGTCTATATAACTTTTGACGTCGATTATTTTGACCCTTCTTTGATGCCTTCTACTGGAACTCCAGAACCAGGGGGGGGAGACTGGTATCGCACTCTCAAGCTATTACGATCTGTTTTTAGAGAAAGAAATGTGGTGGGCTGTGATGTTGTGGAGCTGGCTCCTGTTCCAGGAGCACATGCAGCAGATTTCTTGGCGGCCAAGCTGGTTTATAAACTCATAGGATACCACTTGGAATCCAAAGGAAGTTTAGTTCAATAGAGACGAATCTCAGGGGTGTATCTATTGAACATGACTTTGCTAAAGAAGTACTTGAAAGAACTTCTGGAGCCCAAGAAATCCCTGGTAACTCGATAGAATTACAAACCCATGGTCCGACTGCCTTCGATGCTTGGATGCAAGCTATTAAAGCTGCACAAAACTATATCCATTTTGAGAATTACATTTTCCGAGACGATCTGCTAGGGGTCAAATTCAGAGATCTCTTGATCTCAAAAGCTCTTGAAGGTGTTCAAGTCCGAGTTCTGTATGATTGGGTGGGTTGTTGGGCTACTCCAGCTACTTTTTGGAAGCCTTTTCGTGCTGCTGGAGTGAAGGTTAGAGGCTTCAACAGGCCTTCTTTGAAAGACCCGTATTCCATGTTTCAGAGAGACCACCGTAAGCTTGTTGTCATAGATGGAAAGATAGTATTTAGCGGAGGGTTTTGTGTCGGTCAAGAATGGGCCGGAATGGACGACGACCCTCCTTGGCGGGATACTGGAATCATGATCAGAGGACCAGCCGCTACAACTGCCAACAGAGCTTTTGGACGGACCTGGAGCATAGCGGGAGGTGTTATTCCTATGGGTGTGCCAGGCGACCAAGCAGTTCCAGAAGGTGAGACTTCGGTTTGGCTTATCGAAGGTGAACCAGGGAAAAGCAGGGTTCTTAGAACTCTGGCTTTGGTTGCAGCGGTGGCTAGAGAAAGACTGTGGATTACTGATCCGTACTTCGTCGCACCTGGGGCAATAGCCGAAGCTTTAGTATCAGCTGCCTCTGCTGGGGTGGACGTCAGAGTATTAGTCCCGGCGAACAATAACTGGCCATTAGTGGGTAGTTTTTCGCGGATTGGATATCGTCACTTGTTAGAGAATGGAGTCCGCTTGTTCGAATGGCAAGGAAACATGATTCATGCTAAGAGTTCAGTTGCGGATGGTTTATGGTGCAGGATTGGGTCAAGCAACTTGAACACCTGGAGTCTCCTCGGAAATTGGGAGATTGATGTTGGTGTCCTAGATAGATCGCTTGCCCAACAGCTAGAAAAAAGTTTTCTGGTCGACTTGAGGTCTTCTTCAGAGGTCCTGTTGCCTGGAAGCTCGAATTCGGGAGATGGTACGGTTGTGAGATCAGTCGGACAAGAAGTGACTGGGTGCAATGAGTCGGGTATTACACAGTCAGATTTGAAAGAGTCGACCCTCAAAATAAATAGGCACATGTTGAATCGGAAATTTAGATTAACCCATTTTATGGGAGCCGGGGTCTCTCTGGGTGAAGCCCTGATTGGCCAGCGTATTCTTGGCAGGGAAGATCGTACGGTCTTAGGAGTCGTTTCGTTTGTTGCTATTGTTTTGGCTGGCTTATTTAGTTTTTTTCCCAAGGTGCTCAGCTGGTTTATGGCTGGTGTTTTGTGCTGGTTGGGGATCGTCACTGGTGTCCGAGCGATTAGGGACAAGTTTAACTCCACTGGCGATGCCGAGGTGGTCAATTTTAATTCTTCGAACGGTCGGAATAATGAATGAATCAGTCGGTTTCTTGGTGGCTTTTTCTGCGGGTGTGTTGTCTTTCCTGTCACCTTGTGTTCTCCCACTAGTGCCTAGTTATCTTTCTTTTGTAACTGGAGTTTCGCTAGAAGACATGCAGGATGGAGTGGATCGGAAAGCAACACTGACTCATTCGCTCCTTTTTGTTTCTGGTTTCAGTATCATTTTCATTGTACTCGGTGCTTCAGCTTCTTTTCTGGGGGTTTTCCTAAGACACTACGAGGTGTGGATTGCTCGTATCGGTGGATTAGCCATCATGGTTTTGGGACTGCACTTGACGGGTATATTGAGGATTACCGCCTTGCTGAAGGAACGTAGGCTTCACCTAGCTGATAAACCAAGTGGTTATTTGGGTAGTCTGGGTGTAGGTGCGGCTTTCGGAGCAGGATGGACCCCGTGTATAGGCCCGGTTCTGGGTGCTATATTGACCTTGGCTGGTACACAAGAATCTGTTTGGTCAGGCGTGTCATTATTGACTGTTTACTCGATGGGTCTTGCGATTCCATTCCTTTTATCCGCATGGGCTCTGGATTCATTCTTGGATACTTTCTCAAGGTTTAAAAGATTTCTGCCTGTTGTAGAGAAAGCTTCCGGAGTCTTACTTGTTATTCTCGGGGTGCTACTGCTAACCGGATCTTTTACAATCCTCAGTACATACTTAATTCGTTTTACACCTGAATGGATCTTAATGAGGATCTAGGCTCTACATCACGATTTATCGAAGGATAGAAAGTTAGTGAAGTAACATCTAGACTCAATCGAGTTCGTGGAGCAGTCGTATTGCTCCGGCAGCTAGGGAAGCCGCACCGATGGGTAAGCAGGTTTCGTCAAAATCGAAGTTGGTAGAGTGATGCATTCTTGGTTTTGGAAGGGCAGCACCTAGCCAAAAGAAAGATCCTGGCACTTCGTTGGAAAAAAAAGAAAAATCCTCTGCGAACATCATAGGTTTTAGAGGAAGTAGATCTGCTCCCTCGATAATTCCGGCTGAGGCTGTTCTGAGACAATCTGTAATCTCACTATTGTTTATCACTGGTAGATAGCAGGATCCAAATTCGATAGATACTTTTGCCCCTAGAGCCTCTAACATTCGAAACGAATTGTTGAGGTGGTCTTTCAGTTTTTTTTGCACTTCTTCAGAGAAGAATCTTATAGTTCCCTCCAGAACTACCGTATCAGCTAATATATTACTTGCCGTACCCCCGCGGATGGTTCCAAAAGTCAGGACCCCAGAATCCATTGGTGATAGATTGCGAGATACACCTTGCTGGGCGGTGACTATTCCTTGAGCGGCCAAGACAAGGGCGTCTATTCCACTGCTTGGGAGTGCTGCATGACTGCTTTTCCCGACTATCCTGACTGTCACTTCCTGTGCACCAGCCATTATGGGGCCTGAGGCGAAAAAGAGTTTCCCTGTCGGCAAAGCTCCGCCAATGTGAAGACCGACAACTGCATTCACCCCTTCCATAACTCCTTCTTGGACCATTCTCATTGCCCCGCTCAATCCTTGTTCATCGGCACATTCTTCTGAAGGTTGGAAAATGAATCTGACGGATCCTTTTGGCAGTGAACCCGAATGTTGTTCTTCGGTCAGTAATCTGGCAGCTCCTATTAATCCAGCCACATGCCCATCGTGACCACAAGCGTGCATAATTCCTGGATTTTGGGATATGAATTCGTGGTCGTTTGCTTCTGTAATGGGAAGTGCGTCCATATCAGCCCTCAGGCATATGACAGGTCCGTCACCATTCTCAAGATCAGCTACAACTCCTGTTTTCCCGACACCGGTCTTGACCTTCAATCCAAGAGCTTCCATTTCTCGGGAAGCCAAACTTGCTGTGCGTTTTTCCTGGAATGAAAGTTCAGGATGTTGGTGCAAATCGCGACGGATTCTCACGAGGTCCTCGGCGATCATCTTGGACCGTTCTAGTAAGTTCAACCAATTCTCCTTAGGCTATACAGTTGCTGGAGTAAAAACGGATCAGTTAGCTTGTCTCACTGGACGCAGGACCGCAAGTAGAAAAGCTCATATTTTCACATTCAGGAAATTGGAGAAGGTCGGTGAGTCATGCTAGATGATAGACTGACTGAACAGAGAAACTCACGCTCTTCTGAAATAGACGAATTTTCATCTCTGGAAATTGTCGATCTGATCAATACGGAAGACCAGCTATTAGCCAAAGCTGTCAGCCAACAGCGCATTGAGATTGCTAGAGCTATCGATTTAGTAACTGAAGCATTTCTATCAGGTGGGCGGTTAATCTATGTAGGGGCAGGAACATCTGGGCGATTGGGTGTTTTAGACGCATCTGAGATGCCTCCAACATTCGGGTCAGCCCCTGAACTGGTGCAGGGTATCATTGCAGGAGGCCCCGCTGCTCTGGTTTCTTCAAAAGAATCCGAAGAAGACAGCCCCAGTAAAGGAGCGGAAGAAATGGATCTGCGTCTGGTAGTATCTAATGATTTTGTTCTGGGTATCGCTGCTTCTGGAACGACCCCCTTTGTACATGGGGCACTGGTAAGAGCTCGCCAGAGAGGTGCTAAGACAGGGTTACTACTCTGCACAGTGCCTACGGAGGATCTACTGGAAAAATATGATATAGTCATTGCGGTGCTTGTAGGGCCAGAAATAGTTACTGGATCAACCCGCATGAAAGCGGGGACAGCCACGAAAATGGTTCTGAATATGATCAGTACTGGGGCGATGGTAAGGACGGGGAGGGTATTCGGGAACCTCATGGTTGATCTCCAGACAAATTGTGAAAAGCTCAGGGATCGTGCCGAACGTATGATCATGACAATCTTACAAGTGGATCGCTCTGATGCATCAACCTTGATCAAGAGGGCTGAAGGAAGCGTGAAAATCGCTTTGGTGATGGGACGTTTCGAGGTAGATGCTGCCCACGCCAAAGGCCTACTGGATGAAGCTGGAGGTTTTGTGAAGAAAGTTTTTGAACAGTGGGAACTGGAGGATATTTGACTTGAGTTCTAAGAACCTTTTTGTGGGGCTTATGTCTGGTACATCTTTAGACGGAATTGATGCCGTTTTGGTTGAAATTGATGGCACCAACGAAGATGATTTTTCGTGGAACCAGATTGCCTTTATGAGTAGACCATACAACAAGGAATACAGAAATGGATTGTACGGAGCGATAGAGCGGGGAACTCCGGAACTGCTCTGTCAATTCAATACTTCGCTGGGTGAACAATTTGGTGCTGCGGTATGCGAATTATGTGATTCAGTCGGTGTTGATTCCGCAGGGTTAAGAGCTATTGGTTCTCACGGTCAGACATTCTGGCATATACCACCGTCTAGTCAGTATCGCGGTAGCACTCTGCAGTTAGGTGATCCTGCTACTTTGGCTGACTGTACTGGTGCAACTGTAATCAGTGACTTTAGGAGTAGAGATATGGCTGCGGGAGGCCAAGGAGCACCTTTAGTTTCTTGGCCTGATCGATTGATGTTTTCCTCAACTGACAGCTATAGGGCTCTCCAGAACCTTGGTGGAATGGCGAATGTCACCTGGCTTCCCCCAAAGGAGTCCGAGGAAGATTTGATTGCTTTTGACACCGGTCCCGGAGTTTCACTCATAAATGAAGCCACTCGTAGAGCGACCAACTACCAAGAAGATTTTGATAAAGATGGTTTTTTCGCCTCACAGGGATCAGTCAATGAAGACCTCTTATCTTTTCTTGCCGCTGATACCTTTTTGATAATGCCCCCGCCCAAATCTACGGGAAGGGAACGATTTGGGGCAGATTTGATTGACAGAGTCATAGAACGATTCGAACCAGAAAGAAATGAAATTTCATGGTATGACCTGATAGCGACATTGACGGTTTTCACGGCTAGGTCGATTGGTGATGCGTACCGATCTTGGGTCATTCCAAGAGGCTTGGATGAAATATTTCTGTTGGGTGGTGGAGTTCATAATCCCTATTTGGTGAAAGCTATAAAAGCAGAATTACAAACGATCACCATAAGACATGGGTCCGAACTGGGGATCGATCCTCATGCTAGAGAAGCAGTGGCCTTTGCTGTTCTCGCTTGGGGCCATCTTAATGGACTCGTGACAAATATCCCATTCGCTACAGGAAGCAGTGGTGGCAGAATCTTAGGTAGTATGACTCCTGGAATAGTTCGGTGAACATGCCCGAACTCAACAGCAAGTGGATGGTTGTCGTTCTATTGTTGGGTACTTTCACAGTCACTTTTTTTGCGTTTAATCCTTCTCCACATACCGGTGGAGATAATGCTGGGTATCTTTCGCTGGCTCATTCAATTGTATCGGGGTCTGGATATGTGGAGTTGTGGGGTCCAGAGACGCCAGTCCATACAAAATACCCACCTGTTTATCCCCTTGTTCTTGCTCTTGCCATGCTCTTGGGTGTCAAATCATGGCTTGCGTTCAAAATGCTCTCCGTTGTTTTCACTACCGCTTC
>Ga0310345_10002052_pt1 | contig 20978 bp, 29 predicted proteins | sample HC15DNA20500_MG_FD_204667 | JGI IMG/M metagenome (GOLD analysis project Ga0310345, IMG submission 204667) | Marine microbial communities from station ALOHA, North Pacific Subtropical Gyre - HC15-DNA-20-500_MG | ecosystem: Environmental > Aquatic > Marine > Oceanic | place: Pacific Ocean: North...
GTGCCTCCGGGGTCGTCGGTGGTATCACTGACGTCCGCCGAAATGAATTGATCGTCGGCTGACAAATTGCCGCTAGTTAGTTCGTCTAGTTCTTCAATTTGTTGGTCTGCCACGTGCATCCTCCGGACGATATATTTCAATGTCGCCAATATTATCAACTGCATCGACGTCAGGGGATGACACGCGCGACACGTTGGATAAATGCGGCCACGCCAACGCACCACCGGCCCCGATCAGCGCTGCTATTGCCAGTTGGGCCAGGCCGTTTACCATCGGCTGTGCAACGTGATGGTGTATTTCGTCCCCAACTCTCACGCCCATGTCCGAATCGTCAAGAATACCCAGCTCGCTATTGACCCCGAATGTTTTGTTTTGGAGTCGGCTAACCAGGTTTCTGACGCTTTTCCGTTGGGCCTGTAGATGATCCAGCGCCGCCGCGCGGTCCGCTATTTCGAGCTGTTTCGAGGTCGACATACGCACCGTCTACCAGCCGGATATCTGCAAGCCGTTGCGCGGCCCATTGGGTGACGTTTGGTCGTGGAGTTTGGTCGAGAAATGCGGACTCCGCCACGAATTGATCTTGTGCCTGCGCGCTATACAACAATAGCTCATCCCACGTCACCTACTACGTCCCCACGGGTGGTTGCAGCGGTCCGCGCACCTCACGCGCACCGAGGCTTTCCTCTAGGCTGACGCCACCGGCTAGATGGTCGTAGTCTTGCGCTTTAGAAATCGTGATAAAATTATTCTGTGCGATCGCGCCGGACTGCGCAATCTGGCCCATGTTTTGTTCCATGAGTAGTTGAAATTTTGACGATTCTGGCATGCTTGTGACTCCATCTAGTTCGATTTCTATAAACCCATTCCCGACGGTGGCCACAAATTTATTCGCCTCTTGTGAATTTACGAATGCGGAACGTGCCACCGGGACTCACATATTCACTATCGATCAGTTTCCCGTCACGGTCGTACACCTCGACAGTATGACCCTTTGGCGGTGGCAGCGCGGCCACTACCTGTGCCACGATAGCCGACAACTGATCTGTCGTAATCTCGCCGGGTCGTCCCTGTGGGCCTATTGGTCCAACCGGTCCACGTATTGTACTGGGGGGGACATCCGCCGGCGGCGCAATGATCTGTTTTTTGGGGGGGTAATCGAGGCGCGGAGTACACTGGCGGCAAGAGTCGGTCAGGTCATAGCTATGCCGGCCGGCCCATGTTTCCAAAAGCCGGCGCACGTGCCGCACTGGTGTTGAGGCTGATGCGCCGCGCGCATCAGCTCCCCAGTTTAGGCCGACCAATCGTCCCCGCAAAAATAGGCCCGCACCGCTATCACCACTCACGCTGCGGATACCAACTGCAAACACCTCAACAGATCCGTTGCGGCCGGTATCAGACATTAGCTGGCCGCGGCCCAGTTTGGCACGTCCGGAGCCACCATATCCTATCATTGTCAGTACCTCACCCACGTCCGGCGGGATGTCCGACATCTGAACATACGGCACCTCCCCTGATTGGACGTAGCACAGCGCCACATCCGCCGGCCGGTCAAACGCGATCACGTGAGCAGCCCACTGCTGGCCGTCATCACTCACAACCTGAAGGTCATCGGCCAGTCTGTGGCCGACGACATGGCTATTAGTAGCCACAATCCTGGGGTGTATGCCGACCGCAGTACCTCCTGAGCGCTCACCGTTATGAAACGAGGTCCAGATCCGAAAACTGGCGGCGGCTGGTGTGTGGGCCTGAACATGATTGCACCTACCCAACACAACACACATAGCCATTACGACCGCGGATATTAATAGACTATTTTTTTGCATCGAATATCTCGTCTAAAAGTTTCCATGCGAGGCCGTTGTTCCACCACTCGCTAGGCACCCAATAGCACCTCCATCCCAATAGTTGTGCGGAATTGAGTTTCTCGCAGTCGGCAGCATATCCCAGTCCTCGCGTATGACGGCCAGATGTGAACGTGCCTCCCTGTATTTCGATGGCGATCTTTTCATTGGGCCAGGCCAGATCGTATCGCCATTTACGCTTAGAGTGGAAGCGGTATTCGCACTCCGGAGCTGGGTAACCCATCAGGGCAATCAATTTTGCCACCTGTTCCGAGTTGCCGCTAGTTAGTCGGCAGGCTCCCTCAGTAGCGCGACTACGACCGCGGATATTCATAGACCAGATCCCGCGCTGAGGCTTCCGACTTCCACGCTTCGTAGCCCTCCACAGACTGCCAACGGCCGGAGGCATGCTGTGGAGGCCGGCTTGGGACAGTTTGGCCTGGGTATCTGCTCGCGAAATCACGCGCCACCAATGGGTACAACTCAGACTCGGAAATCTTACAGCTACCTGTCTGAGTCTTCAGCCGCGAAAACCATACGGCCCGGAGCCTCTCCCATTCGAGCGAATAGTCAGTCCTAGATTTGTTTCCAACTGTTTCGCGCAGCGCCGACAAAATCTCAGATACGCTGGGGAAATAACGGTTTTGTCTGATTATTCTATCAACCGCTGCCAACGTCTCTTCACAGCTCGCACCCGTCCTGTTTACTTCTTGAAAGTAAAGATTCTGTCGGCTGGGAGCTAGGTTAGACTTTCCGAACGCGTCACATAGACGACCAAGAAATGGCGTGAAATCACTTTTCCTCATTTTGCGCGCACTCCGGGTGCATACAACCGCTAAGGTCACCCCCGCCCGCAGTGCGCCTTAGCACCATCACCACCACCGGAGGCATCTGAACGGATACGATCCGAACATAAGGGGTCAAGCCGACTCAAACTACCACCAGGGGCTGTAAGCGCTAGCCGGCAATGCGCACTGCATGTCCACCCGCAATCATTTTTTGCGACACGCTCTCACTATCACCATCAACATAAAAATCAGCCAGCCACCTGCCGAAAGAATCCGACTTTTCCGTCCGAACGATAAGCCGCGCACCCTTGAGGCAGGCGGTCAAATAATCCGTCGCTGCCAGTCCTCGCGACCTATCGGCACCCCGTGGCTCAGCTGCGTCTATACCCAGTAGCCGAAATCGCTGTCGGGTTTGGATCCTGAATCCCAAGTCAACAACACAATCAACGGTATCACCGTCTACGACCCGCTCGAGCGAGCAATTGTATTCGTAATTAAAACCCATCAGATTCTCGGGTCAGTTCATCGCGCCTCGATTTCCCACACGCTATTATTTTCGTTTGCTCAGCTGCGTCTATTTTATTTCGCATCGATTTAAAATCCGACATGACTGCGTCCAGCGCGTCATCATCCTCGGAATCCCCTATGCGTTTGCCCCACCACTCGGAATGCGTCAACGTCCGCACGTCGGCCAGCTCCCTCAGTTCACGGGCGGTCGTAACGTCGGACCTGATCTGGCTGGCCGTTTCTGCCAACTGCGCGGTGGCAGGCATTTCTTCAAATGGAGTTACCTCAAATCCTGCTAAGGACATCACCCAACTCAGGCACAACCTGAACGACTTTCCGGTGGCGCGAGTTACGGCCATGCTACGCCTCGCGTAGCGGGGCCGGCGCGCCCAGTCCGGTTCATCGGCCCCGACCAAACTCGATGCGCCGCTGACCACTGAGCCATCGCTGAGTCGTATTATCTCGACGCGCGCGTGAATCGAGCCATCTTGATCTTCTGTTATTTCTTTCTCTCGGGGCATTAGGCCGCACATATTACCAAGCAAGACCCATCCCTCCACGTGCACGTAATCCCGCGACGAAATTTTCGTGAATAGCCGCTGCTTGATTATCACGGCCTTGAGCTGATCGGCCAGAGACGTAGCCACCTCGATACGGTGCAACGTCGGCACGTCCAAAAGTCCCTCCCCTGAGCGCTGCCGGTCAATTATCTCACCATCAGTCATACTTGCTCGCGCAAAAAAAAAATCGGTGGTGTGGCCCCTCGCTACAAGAGATTACACCACCGACCGTAATCGGTTTTTGTTAGCGAGGGGCGGGTCCAACTATACCCAGCGCCAAAATCGTGTCAATGTCATAACGTTACTACGTGGTCATTCTGCCGGCGTCAGCAGCCGATCCTCGAGCGCGGCAATCCTGGCCTGGTAAGTCTCGCGCTCGGCTCGCCAATGGGCCTCTCGAACCCAGGACTGCCAAACAAAAAATGCGACCAAAAGCGCCATCGGCCCGGCGCTCGAGAACAATCCCGCCCAATCGGTGAGCGCCACCGCGGCCAGGCTGGTAGAGCAAATTGCCAAGCTTGTTGGGTGCATGTCGGATCCGGAGGGCGTACTGGGGGTTCAAAAGGCAGGGGGTGACGCGCGATGAACGTCACCCCCTGCTGCTGCAACATCATCACCGGCATCATCGTACCACCCCACCGGCAATCGGGACGACCCGGAATAATAATATGTTGTGGTGTTGACAACACTATATGGTGGTGGTACATTTACACCACTGAAGTACACGGCATCATCACCACCACCACGGAGTCGAAGCAATGACATTTTGTGAACCACGAGTCGTCAACGGAACGAGCTACGAGAACCACGTCGGCGGACCGATCACATGGGACATTCAAGCGAGGTTGTCGGCAACGGCTCTCGTCGAGGTACGATCGCAACACGCAAAGGGGTCTGGGTGGCAGTCAGGACCGGACCGGTATGTTGCTGTCCAGATCGTACCGGCCGGCCAAGATCCGCTATTGTCCCTAAATTCGCGCGTTGCAAAATGCCGCGGGATCGAAATCAGGCAATTCGGTGAGGGCTATTCGAATCGGACCGGACCGCGATCGTCACTAGGTATGGCGATTGCCGATGCAGAGGAATTCGCCGCCGCGCACAACGCATTGGTGGCGCGTGATTTCTCGAGCAAGACGGCGCGGGCGTATCTCCGGCACAATGGCGAAGGGCCGGCGGAAAGAAGCTAGTCGCTCGACTACGTAGCCGCGCAAGGAGGCGCGGCAGTTTTCCGCATACTCACTATTTCAAGGCGATCATGATGACAAACAACGAAAAGCAGGTTGCCAGCTATTTACGCGATCACGGTAGTAGATTCGATGGTGGCGGCAAAGCCAGCCGCGCGGAACTGGCCACACAGTGGATGGATTGTTTTTCCGATCCGTTCGAGTGCGCAGACTGGATGGCCGCAGGTTTTTGGTGCCCGCAAACCGCGTGCGCTGTGTCGTATCTTGGGATACGTCCAGCCGACGTTGCCGCGCTTTGCGCCAACCTGAGCGATCATGTGCTCGACGGAATAGAAACGGATCCGGTATACGCATTCTGCAACGGCGATCTCGATGAAGACGTGCTAAGGGACAACGACGACGCAAGGTCTGACGACGATTGGCCGGATGACTCATCCCATTAGAACGAAGTGGCACCGCCGACCGGCCCTGCGAACCAGGGCCGGTTAACAGTTCCACCAGAATTGGAGGATGTGTAATGCTAGAACACGACTTGCGGGATGCTATCCGGGAAGCGCACAGAACCATATCACTGAGAAAACTGGGGCGGGAAGCCAATGTCGATCACGCCCGGCTCTCGAGATTTTTGGCGCGAAAAGCACCTCTCACGCTCGCGCAGGCCGGCGCTCTTGCCGAACACCCATTGTTGTCGCTGCAATTGACGCAGGTGCCTCACGTCGATACCGGCCCCACGTGAGGTCGGACGGTTAGACTCGTCCCGGACCAATCCCCAGTCGTATTGTCGGTGACGTAGTGCAGGTTCCGCGATGCGTAGCACGTGTCAATTGTGCCGGGGTCGATTGGATTTTCCTCGGGATCGCTGCGCCACTCGACGGTAAACCGCGGCGAAATAAAGCCGCCAATGATTCTGTATTTCGCGCGCATGCACACAGTTTCATTGGCCGTCGAGAAAAAATCTAGCTGGATATCGTAAAGACCAAAATCGGACGACATAGACCACGTGCACGACCCAATCTGATCCATCGTCCGTTCACCGGCCCACCAATCCCCGAATAGTGATGATGGGAATGGCGTAGAGCCGGCACCGGATTGATGCAGATACGCTGGAGTATCTCCGTGTCGACACACATCGCATTGCAGACCAGAAGGGAACCCCCCCTGAACTTCGCCAGGTCAGTGGCACCCCGGATTATTTTTCTTGAACGGCATATCAAATATCAGGTGGTGCAGCTCTCGACATCAACCCACAACGTGCCGCGCGTGTCTTGTTTGGCCTGGATCCACGTCTGCGAATTTATGGCATGTGTCGTCATATTTTTGACAGTAACTGGGCTAGTGCTACCCGGCGTGAGCAGATTTGCCGTGGTGCAGTAGTGTATCAGCATACTGCCCGTCCCAGCTGTATCAGTGCTTCTGGCTGTGATAGATCCTGAGGTTTTACCGACATATACCAGAGCCGGCGTATCGTGCTGACGGCCTGCATCCTGTGATTTGTGCGCACGCTCTTCGCGCAGTACCCGCCGCGCAATTTCCCGCAGCTCCGCAATCGCCAGCGCGCTGAAAGTGTGTAGTGTGGGCATCAGGTGCTCGGTGCGCCGAGGGTCGCCGGCAGGCCAAGTGTTGCGTAATCCTTTTCGCGGTAGCAACGGAACGCGCCGTAAACTTCAGAATCGGTGTCGATTTCGGCCTGCGTTAATTTCGAGCCATCCGAATTCAACGGCCAGGGGACGGCGACCGGCGCGCCGTACTTATCGAGGATTCTCGCGCGGTCACCGGTGCCGCCCTCGAGTTCATAAAATCCGGCGTGCAATGGCTTGATATCCCAGTTTTCAAAATCCACCAAAAAGTGAAAGTCGACGCGATAGAACGCCACAGAACCGAAAAAAAACTGATCCCATTCAATTGACTGGACTTTTATTTTTCTCGAACCGAATCCCCACCAGGCATCGTCGTTCACTGAATTCACAAACGTGGCCCAATCAGGCATGTCGGCCTCGGCATAATTTTTCGACGCGATGATCGACAGTTTGGAGTCATCCATTGTGATCGGCGGATCTATAAACGCGTCGCCAGCGGTGTTTTTTATCTGAGTACCGTCTTTATCGTGTGTAACTGATCGCAGAAATTGAACGAATGACCCGCGCCACTTAGTCGGTTGAAGAAGTGGGTCATCCACGATGGTAGGATCTATTGAGCTGTACTGACCCGGAGTGGGCGTCTTAAACCCACACGTAACCACCCAGCGGTTGTAGGAGTCTCGAGCCTTGACCAGCTTCACTTTCTTAGTCAGCAACACTGCGTTGTCGTCTGAGTCGTTGCCGTGCGAAAACGTCGACAGCCTAGACGGCACACCGGACGCTAGGCGCGCTGTAATCGCGCTATCTGCAACGTCGTCGGTATCGACCTCGTAAACCAACGTGTAGTTGCGTTCGGCCATTTCACCGATGGTGTGATCGATCGATATTAAACGTGTGGCGGTTACAGTCAAAATGCTAGCCTATCGATAGCCGCAATCGCGAAATCGGCGTCAATTTTCGCCTCGATGCTCCGAAGATAATCGGCGCTCTCACGTTCCAATCGCAGTTTCTCGCGCTCGGATGATCCGTGCTTTAACTTGCCGAGAATCTTTATTGCCTCGGCGGAACCTCGCATCATTGCGCCCGCGCCTGTGGGTCCGGTTACGGCCGCCGCCTTAAATGGTTCGGGATCGTCGGTTTCTATCATCCGGCGCACGTCAGGAAAAAACTCATCGAAGCTCATCGTACGCTCGAGGCCGTCCTTGAATGCTTCGGCGAACGTCAGGCCGGCCGTTGCAACAGGATCTACCTCACCGCCCAGCGCTGCTACGGTAGACACAGCGCCGGCCTTGCCGACCGGCGCTGTGGCGCGAGGCGAGTTGCCGGTGGCCATTGTGGCTTGATCGCGTTTTATGGCAACGCGGAGGTTGTCAACCATAGCCTCCGAAAACGTGTCTGCGCGCCCAACGACTTTATTCATTGCGATTGATAGCTGGAAATAACTTATTAGCGCACCATTGATAGCCGACCGAACGGCGAGAAACGCATCCCGAATGCCGTTGATGATCACGCGAGCGCCACCCATCTCGGCAAGCGCTGTACTGAAATCGTCAAGAGCAGGCGCAATTCCCACCGCAAACTCGCGCGTCAGCCCGGTGGTGGTGGCCCGGAATCGTGCCATGGCGTCGTTAGCTGCTTCAATCGCTGGGACGTCGGATTGTCGTACGGTGTTGCCAAACTTGTCACTTTCTTCCGCCATGGCCTCCAACCCAGACCTACCTAAATCCAGCGTATTCACCAGGTCGAGATTCGACCTACTGAATATGTTTGCTGCCACGCCAGTTTTTTCGGCCTGCGTCCCAAGCTGGCTGACACGGTCGGCAATTAACTTAAATTGATCAGCTGGGCTAAGAGTCAATAATTCCTTAATGGGCAGGTTGAGTTTTTTGAGCGCGGCCACCGCAGCTCCGCCGCCTCGTTCCGCCTCGCCGAGTCGTTTACTCATCACGTCGAGCGCGCCCGCAAGGTTGCTCGCGCCGGTCAAGTCCGCAGCGAATTGCAACCGACTTATTTCGTCGGTCGTTTCGCCTATCCGAGCAGATAGTTTCGCTATGTCATCCAGTGCCGAAAATTGTTCCTTAATGGCCGAAATTCCCCGTGATATGCCAACCATCGACGTGATGGCAGCGCCGGCCTTAATCACGGTTCCGCGGAACCTATCCGCGGCACCTCGGCTTTCTTTCATTCCGCGCATAAATGGGGCAGTTTTCGCGGTAATTAGCGTAGCTAGTTCGCCGATGACGGCCATATTTATCGATTCCTAATCAGGAAGTCGTCCGGCGAATACGCTTTTGAATCTGCTTCGCGATGCAGGTTAGCGAGCACAGCGCATATCATAGATGTTTGGCGCTGTGGGTCAGGCAACAGGCCCTCTGAATAGGCGGCTTGCAGTAGCGTAACGTCTTCACTGGTGAACATCCTTTTCACGCGTCTGGGTGGGATCCCATAAGCCAGGGAGACTAAGAACCAGAATCGCTCTCGGCCTCCGTTGGCAAGTTTTTTGCGATGTCATCCATCTGCTCTGGCCGCATGCCATTGATTCTTTGCGCCACGCCGAACAATCTATCGAGCGCTGCCGAGGACTTTCGGCCCAGCGCACAAACCTCAGACTCGGACGGCGCGCAAAACACGCCGGCGGAATCGCACAGGCACACACCAACAAAACAACGGCGCATGCCGATGAGGCTCTTACCGGCGGTAAATTTTTCGTCAAACGCATCGCGTTGGTCGCCTGTAATAGTCCGTAGATATACGGTGCCTCCCCACTGGGGAACGTCTACTGATTCTATTTTGATATCATCCGCGGCAAGAATATCATCCAGGTTGAGTGCCGGACCATTCTCTCTGTTCGTCGTCATTTTTCGGCCAATACGGGAATGTTTGTTGAGACTGATTAGCGCCGCCAAGAGTAGCGATAACGTATGCAATTGCATCCGTTTTCTCGGACGGTGTCAACTTACATTGCTCATCAACAAGAAAGCTGATCGGCTGATCATTCCTGATGCCACAATAGCCGACTCGCCGGCCGTGGTGATTGATGTTTTGCTGATCGGCCCAATGGGGTGTAATCGTGAAACCACCGCTCATGTCGTCGCATCCGTGCGCGAAATCGGGCCACTACGTTTTAAAGTCATCGTAGACTGCATCACCGAATCTATCTCCAGCGGTGGGCCGTCCCAGGTTTCAACAAACGCGCTGGTTGCGGCTGTAGCGCCGTTGTTTTTTCCTGTTGGAACAGGATACGTAACGGTAACTGTTTCGGCAGGCCCCTCGGGAGGCTGTGTGTCGGGGTCGTAGTAAAAATCTACTTGTAATCCTCCTGGATCCTTGAAGTCAGCCGGCGCAAAAACTTTGTAGCCGCCGGTGGTGCCGTGGTGAGTTTGATCCAAGACCGCGCGCGTTAAACCCACCTCCTGAATCCGTATAGCGGCAATCGTCGTTGCAGAAGTACCGAACGTAATAGATGCGCCTGCGCCGTCATCGGCCATATTAGGACTCCGTGTGATAGGTGACCACGTCCACCGAACGGACGTGGTTGAAACGTTGGGAACCGTTTACGGGAGGCTCGGATAGGTCGCGCATCCCCGTGACCATTGCGCTGCGTGTAGTTTCTAGGCCCCACGCTCCGGTGTAATGGTCCGTTGCGATTCGGACGGCATCACCCACTTCATAAGCGCTGGCGTGGTTGTCTCCGTGGCAGTCTATTTGGATCATCGAGCGTGTTAATCCACTCCGCGCCGTTAGGTGGTGAGCTGGGTTTGCGTCTATTAGGTTGAGCGCAATTGCAGGATACTCGGGATCCTGCGGCAATTGGCCGTAATATATGCGCGTGCCTGTCAGGCTGGTAACACTCGTAGTTGCTGCCAGAAAGGTTCTCAGGCCCTTTATTATGTCGGCCATCAGCGCGTTAAACCTGCGATGGCCTGTTTTAGTTTCGCGGATTGCGCGGCAAGTACTTTTGATCGTGCGCTACGCTGCGCGCTGCGCTGATATGGTATCGGCCTGGCCCTATGACCCGTATCGCGGCCGTGCCTGGTGACTATCCTATGACCAAACTCTACCAGGTGGCCATGCGCACCCTCTGGCCATCTCGGACCCACTACACTCCCGATAATACCCCTATGCGGCAAACTCCACGGCCGCTGGCCAACACTACGTTTGAGGCTAGTTTTTTTGCCGGCGGAGTTGTGGCGCTGTCGGCCTGGCCTGAGCATGCGCCCGATGTTTTGCCGTACCTCTTTAATCATGGCACTACCACCAGCGCGGACGCCTTTTCGTATCGCCCCGCGCTGGAGTTTATCGGTGAGGCCGGCGAAAAACCTGTCCAGTTCGCGATCCCCTGTCATGCGCGCGGTCATGTGGACTCCAATAGCGTGCACCTCGCCTCGAGCCAGATACGATTCCCCACCGGGTCACCTAAGCTGACTATTTCCAGAACGTTATCCAGGCCGGCTGACGTTGAAAATCGAATCCTCATAGTACTGTCGATATCATCACGGTAGTGCATTCGGACAACTTCGGACCCTAGGGCGATGACCTTATCGGATCCGGCTGATTCTGATCCACCGGTAAACAATCGAGAGCAACCCACGTCCGTTGCCAGGTCGGACCACGTCGGCTTTGTTTCACCGTCCGCCGGAGTAGCCGGCTTGCGGATAGTTGCCAGGTGGCTCAGCACCGGTATTTTGGATCCGCCACGCCTCATTGATAATCGCCCCATCTGAGACTGTGTATTAGCGAATTGTAGTTCTCGCGATTGGCAGGCCCATCGATAGATCGATGGTTGAACCAATCTGACACGAGTAATCTGACAGCCTGTTTTGCCTGATCTGGGACGCTAGCTGCGGCCGTGGTGTAGCCGGCCTGATACGTCACCGCAACAGCATTTTGGGTGGGCTGTGTGTCTGGCCAATCAGAATCATAAGTCGTCCACACAACACCCGGTGTGCGGTTTTTGTCAACCTCGTAATTTGTGCTGGACCACGTAACTGAGTTGCCGGTGCTTGCCGTATAGACGATAGAGTCCACCACTGAAAGAGGCGGTCGTGGAAGCTCCATATACTCCCTGGACCGCGGAAAAGAATCAGCCTTGTAGACCCACGTTTGCACCAAAAACGCGCGCCGTGTGTCCTTCTCGACTTGACTCCGCGCGGCCTGTACTAGGCCCGCAACTAGCGTTGTGTGGCCCGTAGATGCGGCCAGGTAGGTCAGCATGTCGGGTGTGCTGACAAACTCGGCGCTATTCACGGATCTGACTAGGCTATCGGCCAACGGCACGTTTGCGCCCCTTAGGTTTTCGCTTTGTCATTGGCGGGTCTATGGTCGCTGTCTCCGCTAGTCTCTCTGCCACACCCAACGTTAAGAGGATAGATGCTAGGTGCGGGGCAAGCCGTACTTCCTGTCCACGTTGCAGATAAGATCCACGCCAATACCAGGCGCGTAGCATTTTTATGTCAACCATATTCCCAACTAAATAAATTGGCGCTGGTATCGTATTTCTTCGAGCGCACCGGTGTACAACTTCACCTGCTCATCATGCGTTCGGCTCTGCAAGTCGTAATCCTTCCCGACCTCCACGAGTTGGCCGAGTCTATTTTCAAGTAACGTCTTTATTTCGGGTGCCTGGCCGTTGAGTTGTTTTGCCACTGCCGATAGTTCGCCATGTGCGGCCGCGCTGCCGACGACCTGTTTTTTTGCGTAGTTAAGTTCATCTAAACTGCGATGCAATCGCGTTTCAATTTCATTTTCGTGCGCTGCTAATTTCTGCTCCCACGGCCCGGCATCCTCAATGCCATAGATGCGTTGCGTCTTAAGTAGGTCGCATTGGTGCGGCACATGAACCGTGATGCCCCGACCAGCTGCGTAGCCTAGCAGCGCCTCACAGGATGGCCGTTGTGTTGAATATTCTGACGTCTGGCACATATCAACACCCCAGATGCCGATAGCGTCTGCGCCCTCAAATAATGCATGGCCCAGCATCAAAGATACCGAGTTATTGAAGTACCTGAATGGGTCGGCCCAGCCGGCCGAACATGCCGAGAGAACGCCATCAAGTGGATACACGTGCGCGTGGTGACATTGCGCAGATGGTTCGCGGAGCCACAGCTTATCCCCCTGCGCCGCGCACCATTCCTCGTATCCTGGGTTCTCACACGCCTGGTGCGTTAGGTGGTGTAATTCGTACCACCGGTCCCACCTGGGAAGATCGCAGAAGCGCGGCCCAGTCTGCGGGCTACACGTCCACACCTCCCAGGATGGGTCGGCGAAAGGTGCGTGATAACGGCTAGTCGGTGACCTAGCCACTATTGCTACCCTACGACCGGAGGTTAACACGGCATCTCCCGGCATCAGTTAGGTGGTGTTTTTGACATGAGCAATTGGTTTAGATGCATTTCGCGTGGAGGCCACGAGAACCTTGCCATCAGTGCGCATGATTCCCAGCCAACCCACCTGAAGTTTATCCATGAAGCGCTCATCGAAACGAATTACGTCGATGCCGCGGACGTCACGAATATAATATTTCGCGAGATTCCCAAAAAGGATAGACTTAGTGCCGCCGGCATCCGTAGAACTAGACGCCAATCGGTTGTTAAGGATGATCGGATAGCCTAATAATTTATCTGGCTCGCCGACTCTCAGAGAAACCTGCCACAACGGCTGACCGTTGGAATCTACTAGCTGTCGATACTCCTTAACCATGCCATCGTGATTAAGAAAACCTGTGCCAGGCAGGTTGCGATATTCGATGTCCACAGAGTGTATCAGAGCGGTTAGCGCGTTGAGGGAAACCTCGAGATTAGCGGTCGTGGCCGCAAACCCCTCGAACGTATCTCGGATGATCCCACGTGGCGAAGTCGTCGCCGTGGAGCCGGTCGTATAATCCCGATTTGTGCCGCGTGCCAGGCGTGTTCCCAATGCGCGCCCAACATAGTCGACAAGATCAGTTGCGGTATCCTCGAGCAGCTCGATGCTGGCAAGCACAACACCTGAGCTGTATTTAGCAGCCCGGAAAGTCTGTTCTGCAAATGGGATATCGCTTACTGTCGCTACGGTGTTTTCTGCAAGCACCGTAGCCACTGCGGTCGTATCGTCTGCGGTGGCGATGTTTAAATCGTGGCCACCGTCTGTGCGGATTATTGTTGCGGCCTCGCGCATACCGCCATACCACAACAACGCCTCCTCGACGGTACGCGACAGTTCCGTTGGCACCGTGTAGCCGCCTTGAGAGTCGGTGCCCTTGCTCTGCGCAGTGGTGGCACGGTATACGATCCCATCGCGCCGAAAATTATCCCTCATCTGCTTATATTCGAGAGAATCAGCAAGATTCACGGTCAGTGTATTACGGCCTGTATCCAGGCCCACCTTTTTTGCGGAATCAATAGCTTCGCGGGTCGCATCAGCCCGCAATGCCCAGGCGCGCATAGCCTCATTGACGTCACCGCGCGTGATGATTTTTTCCGTATCCGCTGGCCTCCTGTCGGTTACGCGCCCGTCATCCAGTAGATAGCGATCACGTGATCGGAATCCGCCGGCCGGCTCATCCATTTCGACTTTGAGTTGTTCGGCCTTTTCGGCGAGGTCAATGCGTTCCTTAAGTGCGTCTACATCGTGGTTTAATTGCTCGAATTTACTTCTTTCCTCGGACGTAAACGACCGATCTTCTTTATCGATGACGGTGGCTAAGTCTTGAATCTGCTTGGCAGCGGCCGCGCGGTCGTGGCGCAGATCTTTCGCGTGTGAGAAATCGGGCATGGGTGCTCCGGTAATCTAGTGTGTACGAGGACAGAGCCGGTTAAAATCCGGCGTAATACTGCGTCAAATACTCGTACTGCATCGATTACCGGCTACGCGGTAGATCCCGCAGAGGTTAGCCCAGGCGCTACGGCCTCGGCCTCGCGCATTGTAATGATATCGTCGACCTCTTGCAATATTTCGGGATACCAGGTGGATAGACTCCAGGCATATTTATCGCGCACCGCGCGAAGTCCATCAGTGCTATAGGCATCCTGCCATCGTTGATGTTCGCTGGTATTCGTCACCTTGAGGTCGGAGCAGTCTACACCCAGGCACTCCGATAAATTGCCCGGTAAATCCTCGACGCGGAGGATATGCACGTTGCCAGGTATCTCACCGGCCCAATTGGTGCACCACCAGCGGTACACACCGCCGGCCTCGCGCCACCGGCGGCCACACGTATACACTGGCCCGTTCGACTGCGGGTTCGCGACAAACCTATCAAGCGTCAAGGAAACCGAACACCGTTCGTCGATATGGTATGCCTCGCCTGCTGCAATCCGGCTCTTAGCGCGCTGCCGCCAAAATGACCATTGGCTTAACTGTTGGTCGAATGGATTGCGAATCGGCACTATGATTTTTTTCCACCAGTTGAGCGGCTTGCCGGTCAACATTTCGATTGCCCGCACAGGCTGGTGGCCGTTGGGCAGACCGTCACGCACCCACCCAGGAAGTTTGTCATCGACGAACCGGGCGGACCATAAACCGTCCGATGTTCGTAGCTCGCCCGTGATCGCAGACCCTGCGCATTTCGGCACGTGCACAAAAAACAGCCGGTGAACTGGATGATAGCATGTCGTCACGACAGATCGATCCGCCGCAATGCCGACAATACATCCAACATGTCATGGTATTTTTGAAGCGACGACCCGTATTCGCTGCGATCCTCGGAACGCACACCACTCGTCGCGCTATGGTAGGCCGGATAGGTCACCGGCCCCACGTCATATAAATCGAGGTCGTCGATATACCTGACCTCTACGTCGTCGCCCTCCACCTCGAAACGGTCGGACGTAGGCACGAACGCAAATGAGCTGCCTGAGATATCCCCCTTTTCCAGCTTCCTTTTCACGCGCTGGTGATCGGGGTCGTGTTCGTCGTATGGTATTTCGTATCTTAGTCCTCGTTTGTTCACCGTCAATTTCAAAGTACCTGACGATGTCCGACCAAGCAGATTGTCAGGATCGTGGTTCATCAAGGCGCGTACGTCCTGATGCTCGGATATGGCCCTGTCAAATGCCCCTGGTGTTATTCGTTCAATGGCCTTAGGCCCTAAAACGAATTGGGTGCCGGGGTCGTCGGCACGCCAATAGACCGCCGCATAACCGCTGATGGTGCGGCCGCCATGGCTAGTCTCTATGCGTGTTTCGGGTGTTAGTCCGCCCCAACGGGTATCTGCCACGACAGTACCTCCCTCGTAATTAAATCAGGCTTATCTGCTAGTTGTGCGGCCATCAATTGCCGGATCGTATCCGGCAATTGTGCCGCAGGCACGTCAGCCGCCGATATTAAATCACTGCGGAGAGACGAAAAAAACGCGTCGACAATTTCTTTCGCTGGTTCCTCTCCGCAAATGGCCGCCAGATCGCGCGTTAGAATCTCGCCATGTTTATCAGGGAGGCAGTCTATCCAGGATCTTAGGTCGGCATCTGTTTTTACACCCGCGCGGACAGCTACGGAAGCGCGGTGCGCGTCCTTCTTTAGCCGCACTAAAAATCGAGAGATTTGGTGGCGTGTGGTGGCCTCAAGCCTGCTCCGGGCGATGTCCTCATTGGGAAATACTGGGGGGGCTTGTTTATTGGGATCTGTACCAGATGGAACCATGTTTGCGGGCTGTAGGTATTCCTCGAGCGATGCGTCATCAACGTTTAGATTTTCCTTTCGCCGGACGTCGGCTCGGGACATCCACCCGGCTTGGATGGCCTTATTGTAGGCCTCGAATCGTGCGGAAATATCAGATCGCACAAATGCTGCTCTATTAAACTCGATTGATGTGCCGGCTTGCCATTCCGATAGGCTCAACAACTTGTCAGCCGCAGCAACTTCAAACTCGCGCAACCAGGGGTCAATTGCCTCATCGAGATAGCGCTGGTTTTCTTGTTCCAGAGAAGCAAAGCTGGTACGCGAATCATCACCCAGCTTATGGGGCGGTATCTTCAGCGCCGCGGCTATCTGCCTGACGTCAAATTGCCGACTTTCAATGAATTGAGAATCCTCGTTACTCACTGAGAATGGGGCCACCTCGGCACCGCCCTCGAGTATTGCCGGCCGTTGGGAATTGGCAACCCCGGCATGCACCTGCCCCCAGCTTTCGCGGAACCGACGAACAGCCATCTCGTCCTTTAAATATCCAGGAAACTTTATTACGACTGACGGCTTTGCATTGTTGGAGAAATAGACAGCCGCATATTGTTGGCTCGCTAGCGCTAGACCAATTGCCTCGCGGAGTTTGTCGATTAAGCTCCAGCCGGATAAGCCGTCATACCCAAGAGGCTTGATGTGTAGCACCCTATCTGCGGGCAGTAATCGTTCCTCGCCTATGATGCGTGTTTGGTACAGTAACTCGCCTTCTACGACGATTGGGTACGTTTCCTCCGGGTCTAATAAATCCATAGATTCCGGCCGGCCGGCGGAGTCTCGGAACACCTGGGCGTATCCGCCACGATGTAATAACGCATGCCCGATAAGGGTCTTAATTAATGTGTGTGAGGTTATCCATTTATTTGACTTTTGGCGTAGCAATCTAGCCGCCGGATGTGTGCGCAGCTCTTGCTTGTTGCCGCCGGCCGTCCGGCTGAATACTGATATTGGAAGTTTTGCCACATCCGAGGCAATCAGCTCGACGCCAGCCTTTAGGGCCGGAACGGCCAAGGCGCTATCACGAGTCACATTGATACCTGCGGCGCTGGGTCTATCACTGGCAAGAATCGACCCAATATTAGAACCGGTTAAGGGAATACTGGGAGATTCAAGTCCTCGATTAAGGACTGCGCAAAGAAATCTACTTGTTAGGCCATGCATAGGTAAGCGCCCCAATGATCAGCATTGCACCGGCGACTATCAGCGCGGCCGGTGGTGAAATCCACCACATGCCGGAAAACATTACGCCACACCCGGAAAGAACCGCAAGGTCAGTTCGCATGCCCTACCATTTTATCGTTATTCGGCATCTGCACACCATAGATAGACCGCCAGGATGCGCGGATATTGCGCGACCATGCGCAGAATAGATCGGGCGTCAAACTGGCCGCATGGTCGGTGCCCCTCTGCTGCTGGCTAAACGTAATGTGGGATTCAAACACCGACGCCCCCAGAGCTACAGCAGCGCCGCCGAGAGACGTGGTGCCTGTGTGATCGGACCAGCCTACAGGCTGGTTATACTTGCTTTTCAACGACAACACCTGGAGCAAGTCGACGTTATCCAGTGGCGTGGGGTACACACGGTTACAGTGCAGCAACACATCAGCCCAATCCGCCGCACAGTCCTTTTCATTATCAGTTGCGCCGCCGGTAGAAACCATAAGTGGCAAACTAGTACTTGTAGCCACCTCCATTATCAGGTCTATATTTCCGCAATCCTTTGATGCAATCTTGAAAAAGTCGAGGTCCATTTCAATTAATGGCTCGACGCATCGCATGTGGCAGGGCGTAACGCCAAAATCGAGAGGCCATTGGTTAAATCTTATGCGTTCCCTGATGTGGCGCAATTCAGCAAAGTCGAGGTCCAGGCATGCGCGGTGGTCGCCATACGTCGGGCCGAAAGCATGTTCTGGCCGCGGGTGTGGCCTGGCCAGCTGCGCCGGATGATATTCCGCGGCCGCATCACGTGCCTGAAATTTGACGGCGTCTGCTCCCGATGCCAGCGCGGCCGCGCAAAGGCGTATTGCCGTGTACACATCACCCTGATGGTTTTGGCCTATTTCCGCAATGATATATGGGTGGCGCTGGGGATCCAGTGGGCCGCCGCGCTTGCTTAAATCAACCACGAATCCCCCTTAGCACGTGCCGTTATATCGATCACGCATGATTGCTAGATCCGCCTCGGTATCTAGCGTGTTATCGCCATGATAGTCGGTGCCATCGAGCCAGTGGCCTGCCACCTCGACTCGCTGATGGCATCCCCAGGTGACATGTTCGCAGCTCGCGCGCGAGAAATCTCGTAAACGTTCCAAACAAATAGTTGTTACCAGCTCAGGCAATCCGGCATGTGTCAAAACGCCAGGCCGGCTTCCCACTCGGAACCCAACATAATCCATCCCAGGTTCATATTCCCTCAGCAAGTCGTCAATCCGCCGAGGGTCGATGAACGGACAATCCGCGCAGACCCTGCATATCAGATCGACCCGATGAAAACGCGCAACGTTTATCAAGCGATCCTGGACATTTTCTTCAGATCCACGTGAGACCACAACGTTGTGTTCCCGGCACCACGCGCAGATCGGGTCATCCAGCGCAGATACAGTGGTTGCCACGATGACCCTTGCTGCCTGACTTGATTTACAGCGCTCGACAACGTGTTCTAGTATTTGTTTTTTCCCAAGCATTTTTAGTGCCTTGCCTGGGAGTCGGCTAGATCCCATACGCGCCTGAATTAGCACAGCATTGTTCACGTGAGGTTCCTTAATGCGGATCAGATTAAATATAGTTGCTAGTTGATGCCCACTACATCTGTATAACTCCCCTTTCATCGTAAACATTGTCACTGTCGACAACGGCCAGGCCCATCGCCATGACTAGGGCCACCACCCCGTCAATTTTTCCTTTTGTGCCCCTATCACCGTGGCTACGTTTCTTGCTTGGTTTTCGGTTTCCAGCACCGTCTATTTCAATTACCGTGCTGGCAATCTGCCAATCAAGGCAGGGGTTTTTGTCATGCAATAGGTTTCTATTTAAGACGGCTTCCTCGACGGCCTTTGTGCCAGGCCATAGGCCGGCATGATTCTGGCTGATTTTGACACATTCAATCCCCATGTTCGCGAGGCGCTGCTGTGTGTCCAGCGCTTGCCAGGGGTCGAATGCGATGCGGGTTATCTGATATCGCTGAGAGTCTATTCTTATTCGCTCGCGTATGAATTCATAATCAGTGGCAGACCCAGGCGTGGCGGTCATATGGCCATCCTGTTTCCACTGTCGGTACTGGCCCTGGTATTTTTTTTGGGTCATGCTGATTGTTTCAGCCGGACAAAAAAAATGGCTGAGCACGTAGTAGCGGCCCCCCACAGGGAACACGTATACAAGCGCGCATAAATCATCCGTAGATGCCAGGTCGAGGCCCGCTATGCATGGCCTACCTGAAAGATAATCCAGCGCGTTGCCGGCGGGATACTCACCACCGCAAGATGCCCAGGCGTCTGAGCTGAGCCACCTACTTTCCGACTCTGTCCACATGTTTAGATGCAGATTTTTAAATGTATTCTCGAATGCCGGAACGGTCTGCGCTCGAAAAAACACCTCACGTATATACTCCGGTGGGACACTACGTCCCCAGTTTGGGTTAACCCTTTCCCAGACATCCGGTGACGTCCAATCGTCATTGTCGGTGGCCTCGTAAATGACAGGCAGGAAGTAGGGATCGGATATGGCACCATCCCGAACCTGCCGCGCATAGTTCCACAGCTCATAGCAAATTGAATCTTGGTCGTGGCCAGCTGTGGTAATGCTACCGAGGACAGGTTGTAGACGTGCCACCGTGCTAGTTTTCAGGACGTCATATAAGTCACGATTTGGCTGAGCATGAATTTCGTCGATAATGACCGCATGACTATTCAAACCGTGCAGGCCTGATGCTTCAGCCGGAATCGTGCGGATAAATGAGTTGGTTGACTGGCACACAATTCGTTTATCCTGGCGGTATAGTTGGCACATAGACGACAGGTCATCGTTAGACCTGACCATAGCGGCCGCCGGGCGGTAGAGTAGCGATGCCTGTTGAATACCTGACGCCGCCAGATATGTCTGCGCGCCTGGCTCGCCATCGCAAAGCGTCAGGTACAGCGCCAGGCCTGCGCACATCGTAGTTTTGTTATTTTTGCGTGGTATGCCCACAAAAAACTCGCGATAACGGCGAGTACCATCTGGGCGGATCCATCCGAACAACGTTGCTAGAAAGTCGCGTTCCCAGGGGTTAGGCGTGAGTGGCTGTCCAGATAGTTTTCCCTCGATGTGACAGAGGTACAGCGAAAAAAACTCCAGAACACGTTCCGCGGCGCTGCCGTCCCAAGTGCAATCTGATTTAGTTTCCCAAGGATCATAGCCCGCCACGTCGCGTGGCGGATCCATCACGATATCACCTTGAAAAACTTAGCCGCGGCCGCATCAGTTTTGGCTGGGGGTGATTTTATCTTGGCCCTGTCGCCGGGCGTCCACCCAAACTGCTTGAGGATTTCTTGGGCCTGCTTTAGCGCGGCCATGCCTAGACGCAACTCGCGTGGCTCCGCGGACCCCTTGTGCTTGGTCCAGACCTGCCACAGTTCACATGCGGCTTTTAGTGCGGCCGTATCTATCTGGCCGAGTACTTGCAGTGGAAGCCCTGTCGTGACCTGATCCCAGAGCCACCGACCTGATGGGTTTAGTCCGCGGGGGCGCTCCGGTGTGCCTGGCATCTCGCCTGCGTCGAGTCGGTTTGCATGCCGGCAGTTTTCGTAAGTGCCATCACGCATGTGTTCGCCAGTTGTCTTCAGTCTTCCTCTCACGTTTCCCTCGAAAGTTCCGTGAATTTATGCGCGGC
>Ga0310345_10002053_pt1 | contig 20969 bp, 20 predicted proteins | sample HC15DNA20500_MG_FD_204667 | JGI IMG/M metagenome (GOLD analysis project Ga0310345, IMG submission 204667) | Marine microbial communities from station ALOHA, North Pacific Subtropical Gyre - HC15-DNA-20-500_MG | ecosystem: Environmental > Aquatic > Marine > Oceanic | place: Pacific Ocean: North...
TCACGCTCGCCGCCGAACGCGCTCGCCCCTGGCCCGGGAGCCTCCCCGATCCGCTCCCGGCCACCGTGTTCGCCGCCCCGGTCGCGGTCGAGGTGGTGTCGGCATCCGGGGTCACCGTCTCGGTCGATGACCGTGGGCAGCTCACCGGTACACCGACGCTCATGATCGAAACCGGCAGGCGTCGGGCAGTGGCTGCCTGGGCAGGGCCATGGCCGGTGATCGAACGCGCGTGGGATGCGAAACGGGCGCGGCGGGCGCACCGTTTCCAGGTCGTGGATGCCGACCAGACTGCCTGGCTGCTGGTGTGCGAGCAGGGTGCGTGGCATGCCGAGGGACGGTACGACTGATGGGATTCAACAACCCGTCGGTGTCGTGGTCGGAGATGGAACGGCTGCTCAGCGACCGACGCCGCCCGAAGCCTTCCCCCGGCGACGGCGGTGACAGCCCGGCCTGGTCGCACAAGCGCGGACCCTATGTTGCACCGCCGATCGAGCGACCTGCCGAAACCGTGCCGTACGCCGAGTTGCACGCGCACTCCTCGTTCTCGTTCCTCGACGGGGCATCCTCACCCGAGGATCTCGCCGAGGAGGCCGAGCGGCTCGGGCTCCACGCGCTCGCAATCACCGATCACGACGGTTTCTACGGCATCGTCCGCTTCGCCGAAGCCGCCGAGCAGCTGAGTCTGCAGACCGTGTTCGGAGCCGAGCTCTCCCTTGAGCTGCCGAAGCCGCAGAACGGGGAACCCGACCCGGTGGGCGCCCACCTGCTCGTGCTCGCCCGGGGCGAGGAGGGGTATCACCGGCTCGCCTCCGCCCTCACCCGCGCCCAGCTGCAGGGGGCCGAGAAGGGGCGCCCACACTATGACCTCGAGCAGCTCGCGGCCTTCGCCCGCGGCGAGGAACGCCTCGACGGACTCACCGGCGCTCGCGGCCGGTCGGAATGGGCGGTGCTCACCGGATGCCGCAAGGGCGCTGTCCGTCGCGCGTTGGCCGATGGTGGGCCGGATGCCGCAGCCGCTGCCCTCGACGAGCTCGTCGCGCTGTTCGGCCCGGGCGCCGTGCACGTCGAACTCATCGACCACGGCAATCCGTCGGACACGCGAGACAACGACAGCCTCGCCGCGCTCGCCGCCGACCGCGGCTTGCCGCTGCTCGCGACCAACAACGTGCACTATGCGGCCCCGGAGCGCGCGCAACTTGCCGCGGCGGTGGCGGCGGTCCGGGCGAACCGGGGGCTCGACGAGCTCGACGGCTGGCTCCCCGCCCACGCCGGGGCGCACCTGCGCTCGGGTGCCGAGATGGCTGAGAGGTTTGCCCGGTACCCCGGTGCGGTGGCGAACACCGTGACCCTTGCCGACGAACTCGCCTTTCCGTTGCGCCGGGCCAAGCCCGCCCTACCGAAGCTGCCTGTTCCGGAGGGCCACACACCGATGACGTGGCTGCGCCACCTCGTCTGGGAGGCGGTGCCCCGCAAGTATCCCGATCTAGCCCCGAAAGACCGCGACCGCATCGAACGGGAACTCGGCGTCATAGAGATGAAGGACTTCCCCGGCTACTTCCTCATCGTGCACGGCATCGTGCAAGAGGCCCGGCGGCGCGGCATCCTGTGCCAGGGACGGGGATCGGCGGCCAACAGCGCCATCTGCTACCTGCTCGACATCACCGCCGTCGACGCGATCGCCTACGACCTGCCCTTCGAGCGGTTCCTGTCGAGCCTGCGCGACGAGGAGCCCGACATCGACGTCGATTTCGACTCCGACCGGCGCGAAGAGATCATCCAGTGGGTCTACGCGACCTATGGACGGGACCGCGCCGCGCAGGTCGCGAACGTCATCCAGTACCGGCCCAAGAATGCCGTGCGAGACATGGCCAAGGCCCTCGGCTTCTCGCCGGGTCAGCAGGATGCCTGGTCCAAGCAGGTCGAAAGATGGGGGAGCTCCCTGGAGAGCAGCCCCGAACACGACATCCCCGCCCAGGTCATCGCGTACGCCGGCGAGCTGCTGAAGGCGCCGCGGCATCTCGGCATCCATTCGGGTGGCATGGTGCTCACCGAGCGGCCGGTCGGAGAGGTAGTGCCGATCGAGCACGCGCGCATGGAGAACCGCACCGTCATCCAGTGGGACAAGGATGACGCAGCCTGGATGGGTCTCGTGAAATTCGATCTGCTGGGCCTCGGGATGCTGGCGGCGCTGCAGTACTGCTTCGACATGATCCGCGAGGCGACGGGGGAGGAATGGGAGCTCTCAACGCTCCCGAAAGAGGAAGCGGCGGTCTACGACATGCTGTGCCGGGCCGATTCGATCGGGGTGTTCCAGGTGGAGTCGCGCGCGCAGATGGGGCTGCTCCCGCGCCTGCAGCCGCGGCGGTTCTACGACCTCGTGATCGAGATCGCTCTCATTCGCCCCGGTCCGATTCAGGGTGGCGCGGTGCATCCGTTCGTGCGACGCAAGCTCGGGGACGAGAAGGTCACCTACCCGCATCCGAAGCTCAAGCCGGTGCTCGAGCGCACCCTCGGGGTTCCGGTGTTCCAGGAGCAGCTCATGCAGATGGCTGTCGCGATCGGCGACTGCACCGCTGAGGATGCCGATCTGCTGCGCCGGGCGATGGGCTCCAAACGCGGGCTCGAGCGGATCGAGTCGCTGCGCGAGAAGCTCTACGAAGGCATGGCGCGCAACGGTCTCGTGGGCGAGGATGCCGATGCGATCTACGCGAAGATCCAGGCATTCGCGAACTTCGGGTTCGCCGAATCCCACTCGCTCTCGTTCGGGCTGCTCGTCTATGCGAGTTCGTGGATCAAGCTGCACTATCCCGCCGCGTTTTTGGCCGGGCTCCTGCGTGCCCAGCCGATGGGCTTCTACTCGCCGGCGACCCTCGTCTCGGATGCCCGCCGCCACGGCGTGGAAGTGCGTCGCCCCGATCTGCACGCCTCCGGTGTGTGGGCCGGGGTTGAGCCGTTGATGCCAGATCCGGCATCCGTCCCTCCGCTCATCCGGGAGGGGCAGGACGCTCGGGAGGATGCTGCGGGGAATATTGAACCTCCCGAACGATCACAACCTCCCGAAACGCCATGCCCTCTCGTACGGATGCCGACGCCCACGGGCATGGATGCCTGCACGCACCGCACCCAGCCGCCGGTGGGTCCGTTCGATCGTGATGCGCCGGATGAGTCGGCAGCCCACCGCCGCGATGGGAACTTCGCGGTGCGGTTGGGGCTCGCGGGCGTCAAGGGCGTTGGGCAGCCGACCGCCGTGCGCATCGTCGCCGAGCGGGATGCGCACGGGCCGTTCCGCGATCTGCGTGATCTCGTGCGCCGAACGGGGGTGACCGAGGTGCAGCTCGAGGCACTGTCGACCGCTGGCGCGTTCGAGTCACTGGGCATCTCGCGCCGCGAGGGGGTGTGGCTCGCAGGGGCCGCAGCTCAGGATCGCGCCGAGTACCTGCCCGACTCGCTGGTGTCGGTGCAGCCGCCCCTCTTCACCGATCCGACGAGTTACGACATTCTCGCCGCCGACTTGTGGGCGACCGGCATCTCGACCGACGACCACCCGCTCACCCACTATCGCGCGCCTCTCGACGCACGCGGAGTGCTCACTTCCCGGGAGATCCGCAGCCACGAAACCGGGCGCCGCATCGAGGTCGCGGGACTCGTCACCCACCGGCAGCGGCCGGCGACGGCATCCGGAATCACCTTCCTGAACCTCGAGGACGAGCACGGTGTCGTCAACGTCATCTGCTCGGTCGGGGTCTGGAACCGCTATCGGCGGGTTGCGCGGGATGCTCCGGCGCTCATCGTGCGGGGGATGCTGGAACGCTCGCCCGAGGGGGTGACGAACGTGCTCGCCGACCGCTTCGAGGACCTGCGTGTCGGGGTGCAGCACCGCTCGCGAGACTTCCACTGATCTCCCTAAGCTGGCGTCGTGAGCGATCCCGAACACGTCGAGGCGCTGCCTGCCACCATGCGTGCCGTCGTGTATGACGCGTACGGACCGCCCTCGAACCTCCGGGTCGAGCAGGTCCCCGTGCCGCGGCCCGCCGCGGGTGAGGTGCTTGTGCAGCTCGTGGCGACCTCCGTCAACCTGAGCGACTGGGAGACGCTGCGCGGCGACCCCTTCTACGCGCGCATCGGCGGGCTCACCAGGCCCGTGCGACGCATCCTCGGTTCGGACATTGCAGGCATGGTCGTCGCCATCGGTCGGGGCGTCTCCCGGTTCGCGGTCGGCGACGAGGTCTACGGTGACATCCTCGAACGCAAGGGAGGCTTTGCCGAGTATGCCGTCGCTCCGGAGTCAGCCCTCGCTCGAAAACCGGCACAGCTGAGCTTCGCCCAGGCCGCCGCGATCCCGCAGCCTGGGGAGATCGCCGTCGAGGCGATGACCAAGGCCCGCCCGGGTTCCCGCCTGCTCGTCAATGGAGCAGGTGGCGGGTCGGGGGCGTTCCTGCTTCAGCTCGCGAAAGCCGCCGGGATGCATGTCACCGGGGTGGACAACGCCGGGAAGCTCGACTTCATGAGGCTCATGGGCGCCGACGAGACCATCGACTACCGCGAGCAGGACTTCACCCGCACCGGGCCCTACGACCTCGTTATCGACCTCGTCGCGTACCGATCGGTGTTCGCCTACCGACGGGCGCTGGCCCCGGGCGGGCGATGCTTTGTCGTCGGTGGCACGACCCGTGTGTTGATACGGATGCTGACCGTCGGCGCGCTTGTCGGTCTTGTCAGTGGGACTCGGCTGGGCGCACTTGCCGTGCCGACTGGACCTGCGCGGTTCGAGCCGCTCGCAGCCCGGTGCGCCGCCGGCGAGATCCAGGTGCCGATCGACGCCGAGTACAACCTCGCCCACACGCGGGAGGCGCTCGAGCATCATGGCAACGGTCGCGCGCTTGGCAAGGTGGTGGTCCGGATCCGCGACGACCCGTGATGCATCGGTCGTGCGCGAAGTTGGTCTCTGTGTGATCACAGAGTCGGGCGTCGCGAGTCGTAGGAACCGACCTCGGGGCGCCGTCCGTGGCCGTCGCGAATGACCGAGCGCGCGAGAGCGATCACGCTCGTGATGATCGCCGCGATGAACAGAACAAGGATGATGACGGACACGGTGGCTCCCTTCCGCCTCCATGTCACCCCGTCACGGATGCCGCACCCCGCGGCCACCCTGCCGCGCGTGGCCCGGTCGTGCACGCGATCCGCGAAAACACAGGGTCTCGTGATGGCGCCGCGAGCCAGCATCCGCCGATTGGACCGCTTGCCACCCGCCAAAACGGCCCCCGACGACCGAAGTCATCGGGGGCCGCTATATCGCTGGGGGATCAGCCCTGTGCGGCGAGCGCGAAGCGGACGGTGCCGTCCTGCTCGAGCTGCGCGTCCAGGACGCGGTCATTGAGCGCAAGCGACGCTGCGGTGTCGAGGAACACGCGAGCGCCCTCGGTCACAACGACGGTGTCGTCAGGCTCGGGTGCGGGTGCCACGCTGAGCTCGAAGCCGGTCTCGGCGCCAGCATCCCGGATGCGCAGACCGCCGTCAGCTGCCTGTGGCACGCGGGCGACGATCGTCTTGACGGCCTCAGCGGCGGTGTCGGTCATGGTGAGCATGGGTGCTCTCCTTCCGTTGCGGTCTCTGGGCCAGCCACGATTCCGAGAGTTGGCAACGCTCGCAACCTCACAAGCGCCATACCCAGGGGATTCCCACGTTGGGACGTTGATCGGCTCGGTCGGGTCAGCGACGCCGCCTAGACTGGAGCAGCCAGCCTCTGTAGCTCAATGGAAGAGCAGTTCCGTCCTAAGGAAACGGTTGGGAGTTCGAGTCTCTCCAGGGGCACTTTCCGTAACGATCGCCGTGTGCGAAGGTGGCAGCCATGGATACGGATGCCGTCGGGCGCTGGGTCAAGGAGTATGAGAGAGCCTGGCGTGAGTGCGATGCGCCAGCGGTGCGCGATCTTTTCACCGAGGACGCGCATTACCTCACGTCACCATACGAAAAACCGCTCGTCGGGCACGAAGCGATCGAGGATTTCTGGAACGATCCGCAACCGTTCGAGATGGAGATCCAGTCGGTGACGGTTGATGGCTCTCACGCTGTCGTGCGCGTGCGGGTCACGTATCGCGACCCTGAGCAGGAGTACCTCGACCTCTGGGAGCTCGACTTCACGCCCGACGGGCGAGTCGAGCATTTCGTCGAGTGGGCCTACTGGCCCGGCAAGAGCTTCACCGCGTAGCTTCGACGGCGCACGCGGTCTCGAGCCTGAGGTGAAGCATCCCGTCGACCGACGTGCTGTCACGGATGCTCATCCGCTCGATGGGCAGCTCAGTGCTGTAGCGAATGTCCTCCTGCATCGCGCGATCGGGCATGTACCCAGCGCTGTCCCAGGCTGCCAGGATGCGGGTCAGCGAGGCGGCATTGTCACCCGTGCGGAACGCCAGGTCAACGGTCAGTCGAGATCCGACCTCTCCGCAGGGAACTGCCGAGACAGGCGTTTGGTGGACTGTAACGGGGACGTCCTCCGGTGTCCGAAGGGGCCGCGTGCTCGCCTCGATCGTGGCGTGAAGCATCCGCGTGATCTCGTCTCGCGCCTGCGTGACAGTCAGGGGATCCGGTGCTGGCGTCGTGCCTCCCGGCGGCAGGATCGCGGCAGTGTTGCCGATCGCGGATGCGGCCATCTCGGTGAGCCTGTCGACATTGTCGTCTCCCCACGCGACGAGCACGAGCGAGCCCGAGAGGAGCACACCGCACACCAGGCCGGCTGCCAACCAGTCAACGGATCGTCTCCAGGCGGCGATGGCGATGATGACGCACACCACGATCAGGGTGATGCTGAGGATCGCTGACGCTGAGCTCCTGGCTGACGCGGCTTCGGCGATCTCTTCCAGCCAACCGGCCGCTGTCACCGGTTTGTCGTAGCCGACGTCGCCGCTCAGCATCACGAACAGAACGGTGGCTCCGCACAGCACAATTGTGCCGACGACGAGAGTAAGGATCGCGAGCGCTTTGATCGCCCGCGTAGCGACGCCCGAGGTGGTGCTCACCCGCTCACTCGCCGCCGCTGACGCCGGCCTCGTCGGGTTCCCACCGCAGGACGTCGCCGGGTTGGCACTCCAGCACGCGGCAAATGGCATCGAGTGTGGAAAAGCGCACGGCCTTGGCTCGACCGTTCTTGAGGACCGACACGTTGACGGGGGTGATGTCGATGGCGGCGGCGAGCTCTGAAACGCTCATCTTCTTCTTCGCGAGTTGGACGTCGAGATCGATCACGATGGCCATCAGACGACCTCAGACAGGTCCTGGCGCAGTTGCGTGGCCTGGCGAAGTAGGCCGCGCATCACGACAACCACGAGGGCAAGACCCGCGGCACAGATGAGTGAGATCAGTCCAACGAGCGCCGTGAAAGGCCCACCAGCGCTCGCTGCATCGAGCACAACGAGGCCGGCGACGATCAGCAAGCCGGCGACGACAATACTGCCGATGATGATGTCGACCCACCGAAACGCGGCGTTGTCGAAGATACGGTCCTCCGCAGCGAGCGACAGAAGGGCCCACACGCAGACCAGCACGACCTGACCGCACAGCAGGAGCGCGTCAACCAAGAGCATGCCGGGAAGCTCGAGGGCTGCAAACTCGGGCGCGGCCTGTGCGAAGCTCCTGGCGTTGGCGGGAACGTAAGCCACCTGCACGAACACGATCGCGGCGAACAACACCACGATCAGGGCTTTGGCCGCCACAATCACCACGTTCCGCATCCGCGTTGTCCTATCGTTTATCGGTTGCAATCTATCGAAAAACGATAGTAGCTTAGCTGCTCGACCGAGGTCCACGGAACTCGGTGCGGGAGAAGGCGGGATGCTATGGCTACGAATGCCGAGAGGCTGCGGTCGGCGTACTCGCGCGCGACGTGGCCAGCACTCATCGTCGGCACTGTCGTGGGTGCGGTGCTTGGCCTGATGGTCGTTCAGATCGTGGGGTCAGCGGCACCGTGGGGTGTTGCACTGACCTTCGGCGTCGCTGGCGTCGTGACGGCCGCGATCGCCGCCGGCCTCAGCTTGGCGGTCTTGGCTGGGATGAACACCTACGTGTCACCGTCGCCCCACGTTCGCGTCGCCGCCGCGACGCTGACCGCATCCGTCGCCACGGCGATGGTGTCGCTGGCGCTGCTGTGGATGCTGTTTCTTCGGGGGGTGCTGTGGATCGCCGCGCTCGCGGGGGTCGTCGCGGCGATCGTCGCACTCGGTCTAGCGCTTGCCGCCGAATGGCGGGCTCCGACCTTGCCTCAGCCGGCGCGGCGCGATCACATTCCCAGCGGTATCGGTTTGTGGCCGCTGGGAGCAGCCATGCTCATTCCCATCGGCGGCGCGAGCTCGATATTCCTGCTCCGAGCTCAGTTGCATGTGCAGTGCGGCATCCACTTCGAGGTTGCTGTTTCTCAGGTCGAGGCGAACGGGTCGTGGGTGTGCGCGGACGGCATCAGCTACCTGATTCCCGGAATCATCCTGAGCTGCGGTCCCTTTGTGTTCGCCGTTGTCGGCGCCGGGATCGCACACCTGGTCGTTCGAGACGTTCTGGCTCGGCTCGTGCTCGCTCTTCTCGCCGTGGCGAGCGTCGCGTGGGTGCTCGGATGGACGTGGTACGCCTCGGGTGCGCTTGTGTCGTCAACGCCGCCCGGCATCGACTCGCTCCACTACTGGTATCTCGCCGTGGGACCCGCCGCAGCCGTGGCGGCGGCAGGACTGGTCTTCGGGCTAGTCGCTCTGCTCGCCCGCCTCTCGGGTACCGGGTGGATGTTGGGTCTCGCGATCGGTGCGATGATCTTCGCCAGCCTGTCAAGCCTCGGGGTCTCCGCCGGCACGTTCGTCGCCGCAGGTCTGCTGGGCGCGGCCTACGGTCGCGGGTTGAGGCGCGAGCACCCCTGTGAGCCGCGCCGGAATGCAGCTGGAGCCAGCGACGATGCTGCCGGCCCGCTCAGGAGCGCGTGACCGCACCCCGGTTCGGTGCCACAGCGCGATACACCTCGAGCGCTGAGTCGCTCGGTACACCCTGGACGCAGACGTGGTCGGCACCGGCATCCAGATGAGCGCGGAGCCCATCGAGAAGGGTCGCGGCGTCTCCATGGACCACAATGCGATCTACCAGGTCGTCGGATCCCGATCCCTGAACGTCATCATCGCTGAACCCGCCTCGCTTCATGGTGTTGGTGTAGTTGTTCAGGCCGAGATACGGCGTGAGGAACGCGCGTGCGGCCTTGCGTGCGGACACCGGGTCGGTATCGAGTACGACGGTTTGCTCCGGCGCGACAAGGACCCCGTCCCCCAGCGTCTCGCGGGCTTCGGCGGTCTGCGCGGGCAGTGTGAGGTAGGGATGCGTCCCCGCACTGCGGGTGCGGGCGAGTTCGAGCATCCGGGGCCCGAGCGCGGAGAGTAGCCGGTCTTCCCGAGGCACGCCCTCGGCATCCAGCAGGTCGAGATAGCTGCTCATCGCCTCCAGCGGCCGGGCGCGTTCGTGCTGGCGTTCACGGTGACCTGAGCCGATACCGAGCAGGAGCCGGTCGGGATGCCGCGCGACGATGCGATGATACGACTCGGCGAGTTCGGTGGCATCCGACATCCAGATGTTCACGATGCCGGTGGCCAGCACGATCGACTCGGTGGTGTCGAGCAGCCGCTCCGCTTCCACGAGATCGGCGGCGGGAGATCCGCCGAGCCAGATCGTGCCGTACCCGAGCCGCTCGATCTCCACCGCCATCGTTTCTTCGATGTCGGTGCTGCGTCGCCAGACCCCGAATTCACCTAGCCGATCCGTCCACGTCATTCCCCCATCCTCGCAGGCGTGTGGATGTCCAGCCCGGGGCTGCGCGGCACGTCCCTCAGGCATGATCGAACCGTGACCAGTCGATTCGTCGTGCGCACCCGCGCTGCGGTGGCCGCCGACGAGCTTTTCGAGGTCTCGCTCGACATCGACGCTCACGTCGCCTCGATGGAGCAATCCGGCGAGCGGGCGATCTCGGGCGTCGTCTCGGGCCGCATCGACCTCGGTCAGGAGGTCACGTGGCGAGCCCGCCACTTCGGCATCTGGTTCACGATGACCTCGCGGATCACGGCGCTCGACCGACCAACGCGGTTCGTCGATGAGCAGGTGCGTGGGCCGTTCCGGTGGTTTCGTCACGAGCATCGCTTCGATGACGTCACCGGCGTGACGACCATGACCGACACGATCGATCTCGCTTCGCCGATTTTCGGCATCCTCGCCGAACGTGCTGTGCTTGTACCCTACCTGCGGCGACTCATCCGTGTGCGCAACGCACATCTGCTCGACCGGCTCGGCCTGGGCCCGACGACCGATCCCGGTGCTGCCGCCTGGGAGCCGGGCGAGTCTTCGCCGTACCGCGCTGTCGAGAGCGCAACCCACCTCGGTCGAGGCGAGGCGGTGTGGGAGTTCGCGAGCCGCGAGGTGCTCCGCTGGGGCGTGAAGACGCGGAGCGGATTCCGAATCTCTGATGCGCACGAGGTGATCCCCGGGGAGCGGCTGCAGATCACCGCAGCGATCGGTCCCCTGTCGATCCGAGAGCCGGTCGAAGTCCGCAGCGTCATCCGTGAACCCGATCGGGTCGGCTTCTCATATGTGGCTCTGCCGGGTCATCCCGTTCGCGGCGAGGAGGCGTTCATCGTCCACCGCGAGGGTGAGGATGTCTTCCTCAGCATCCGGTCACTCGCGGCGCCCGCGAGCCGCGGCGTCTGGCGTTTCGCGTACCCCGTGCTGCGGGTGGCGCAGATGATTGTCCGGAGGCGGTATCAGAGCGCGCTGCGCTGAGCCCGCGCCTACCGACGCAGCGCAGCTCGAACCGCGGAAGCGGGGTCCAGATCGATGCGTCGCAGCAGCTGGGCATTGAGAGCGACGACGACGGTGGACAGCGACATCAGGATCGCACCGACCGACATCGGCAGCACGAAGCCGATCGGGGCCAGGATGCCGGCGGCCAGCGGCACCGAGATGAGGTTGTACCCGCCCGCCCACCACAGGTTCTGCGTCATCTTCCGATACGTCCGGCGCGACAGCTCGATCACCGAGAGTACTGAGCGTGGGTCGGATGTCGCGAGGATCACTCCGGCCGAGGCGATCGCGACATCCGTGCCCGCACCGATCGCGATGCCGACGTCGGCCTGTGCGAGGGCCGGAGCGTCGTTGACGCCGTCGCCGACCATCGCGACCCGCTTGCCCTCCCACTGAAGTTCACGTACCTTCGCAGCCTTGTCTTCGGGGCGCACGCCGGCGAACACCCGGTCGATGCCGAGGTCGTCGGCAACGGATGCGGCGACGCTCTCGGCATCCCCGGTGATCATGACGACCGTGATGCCCAGCCTGTGCAGCGCATCGACGGCCTTGCGGGACTCCGGCCGCACCCGATCGGACAGTGCCAGCCCGCCGATGACCTGCCCGTCGCGCGCGACGTGCAGGATGATGGCTCCCTTGTCGTGCCAGGATGCGGCGGCTTCGACCTCATCGGCGCCCAGCTGCTCCAGCATCCGGGGCCCGCCGACGCGGATCTCGTGTCCGTCGACCGTTGCAGTGACGCCGACGGCGGGGGAGGACGAGAAGTCGGTCGCCTGGGGGACACGGATGCCCCGCTCGGCCGCCGCGCGCACGATGGCCGCTGCCAGCGGGTGCTCGCTCACGTTTTCGGCGGCGGCAGCGAGGGCGAGCACGTCGTTGTCGTGCCACGCGCTCGCGGTCTCAATCGCCGTCACCGCAGGGGCGCCTTCGGTGAGCGTGCCGGTCTTGTCGAACATCACGGTGTCGACGGTACGCATGCTCTCTAGCGCCAGCCGATCCTTCACCAGGATGCCGGCCCGCGCGGCCCGCTCGGTGGCGATCGAGACGACGAGTGGGATCGCGAGGCCCAGCGCGTGTGGGCAGGCGATCACGAGCACGGTGATCGATCTGATCACCGCTGAGTCGGCGTCGCCGATGAGTGTCCAGACCACGGCGGTGATGACCGCAGAGCCGAGCGCGAACCAGAACAGCAGGGCCGCGGCGCGATCGGCGAGCCGCTGTGCGCGGGATGTCGAGTTTTGCGCATCCGCAACAAGGCGCTGGATGCCAGCCAATGCCGTGTCGTCGCCTGTCGCGGTGACCTCGATGCGAAGACCGGAGTCGACGGCCACGGTACCGGCGGTGACGGTGTCGCCGACGCCGCGAGGGACAGGACGGGACTCTCCGGTGACCATCGACTCGTCCATGTCGGCATGGCCATCGATGACCACTCCATCTGCCGGAACGTTCGAGCCGGGTCGCACCACGACGACATCACCCACGCGCAGATCGGCGGGGGAGACGGTGACGATCTGGTCTCCCTCCACGCGTTCTGCTTCGTCGGGGAGGAGCGCGGCGAGTGAGTCGAGTGCTGACGTGGTTTGCGCAAGTGAGCGCATCTCGATCCAGTGGCCGAGCAGCATGATCACGATGAGCAGCGCCAGCTCCCACCAGAACTCGAGGGCATGGTCCAGGATGCCGAGAGTCGCCCCCCAGGAGGCGAAGAAGGCGACCGTGATGGCCAGTCCGATCAGGAGCATCATCCCCGGCGTGCGCGAGCGCAGTTCCGAGATCGCTCCGCTGAGGAACGGCCAGCCGCCCCAGGCGTACATGACGGTACCCAGGACCGGCGCGACGACCAGCGCCCAGTCCGGCACTGCGTAGCCGAGGATCATCGCGAACATGGGTGATGAGGCGACGACCGGAATCGCTATGACGAGGTTGATCCAGAAGAGTCGACGAAACTGCGCGACGTGATCCCCGTGGCCAGTGTGTCCGCTGTGAGCATCGTGCGATCCATGGCGTTCGCGGTTCTCGTGGCTCTCGTGCTGCGCGTGCTCATCGTGCTCGACGCGCCCTGTCGCTGCCGTGTGGTGGTGCTCGTGCGAACCGCTCATGGCCGTCACTCCTTGGGTCGTCGGCGTACTCTCGACCACAACGAGGATACCCCCGGAGGGTATTCCGGCCCAGGAGGGATCACATACCGAAGGCGGCGCGCACTCCCTCGTTTACCACGACGCCACCCCGCACGTTGAGTCCGCGCGCCAGAGCCGGATCCGCTTCCGCTGCGGCATCCCAGCCCATGTCTGCGATCGTCGCAATGTAGGGGAGTGTGGCGTTACCGAGCGCGCGTGTCGAGGTGTGAGGCGCCGCGCCGGGCATGTTCGCGACGCAGTAGTACAGCGACTGGTGCACCGGGAAGGTGGGGTTGTCGTGGGTCGTGGGGTGTGAGCCTTCGAAGCATCCACCCTGGTCGATCGCGATGTCAACGAGAACGGAGCCGGGCTTCATTGCCGCGACCATCTCGTCGGTCACGAGCTTGGGGGCTGCAGCTCCCGGGATCAGGACCGACCCGATCACGAGATCGGCTTCGGCGAGCTGCTCGGCGATCTCGTATCGGGTCGAGGCGCGGGTCTGGATGGCTCCGCCGAAGCGAGCCTCCAGGGCGCGGAGCTTGGGCAGCGAGATGTCGATCACGGTGACGTTCGCACCCAAGCCGAGCGCGTTCGCCGTTGCGTGCTCGCCCGCCACACCGCCACCGATCACGACGACCTTGGCCTTGGGTGTGCCGGGCACGCCGCCGAGCAGCATCCCTCGCCCGCCCGCGGGGCTCATGAGGGCGTTCGCGCCAACCGTGATGGACAGGCGCCCGGCTACCTCGCTCATCGGAGCGAGCAGCGGCAGCGCGCGGTCGACGGTCTGCACGGTCTCGTAGGCGATCGCGGTAGTTCCAGCGCTCATGAGGGCGTCGGTCAGCGGCCGGTCGGCGGCGAGGTGCAGGTAGGTGAAAAGGGTGAGGTCTTCGCGCAGCAGCCCGTATTCGGGGGCGATCGGCTCCTTGACCTTGACGACCATCTCGGCGCCGCCCCAGGTCTCTTCGGCGGTGTCGGCGATCTGTGCGCCCGCGGCGCGATACGCGTCATCCGTGAACGCGCTACCGAGGCCCGCGCCGCGCTGCACCGTCACGGTGTGGCCTCGGCGAACGAGGGCGTCCACTGCTGCCGGCGTCATGGCGACGCGGTTCTCGTTGTTCTTGATCTCGGTGGGTACGCCGATCCGCATGGGTTTCTCCGTTCTTCCTTGAGCGCGGCCATACAGCTCGCCGTCGAAACCGAGAATCGCACGATCTTCTGCTCTTTATGTTTCAGAACGAAGAAATCGAGCCTTGAACTGCGCATACGGCGCGTTGTCGTGAAGAAGAGTTGGCGCTGGTGCTCGAATGGCGAAGAATATTCGGTATGGAGAAGGACCTCGACCCCGTCGACGAACGCATTGTCGAGCTGCTGTCAGCCGATGGCCGCATGACGAACGCGGCGCTCGCTGATGCGATCGGCCTCGCACCGTCAACCGCGCACACCCGCGTTCGCGCTCTCGTAGACCGCGGCGTGATCACGGGCTTTCACGCAGCCCTCGACCAGGGCGCCCTCGGGCGAGGGCTCCAGGCTGTCATCGGAGTGACCCTGCGTCCCGGTGCGCGCCAGGAGAGCATCCGTGCTTTCACGCAAGAGGTGCGACGCATCCCCGAGGTGATCCAGGTCTTCTTTCTCGGCGGGGCTGACGACTTCCTGGTCCACATCGCTGTCGAGGATTCGTCGGCGGTGCGGCGCTTCGTTGTCGACCACCTGTCCGCCCGGCACAGTGTGGCGTCCACCCGCACCAGCCTGATCTTCGAGTACCACCGCAACGCCGTCGCCGCCGACTTCGACTAGACCCGCGTTGCGGGACATCGTAAGAAAGCGCCGCGCAATTGGTCCCGGGGCGCCGCGACGACGGATGATGGAGGAACGGCGCATCACAGCATCCGTGCGTCGACCCACCCTTGGAGGCCCCGTGTCCCGTGCCCTTGGCGCATCGCGCGCCCGTATCCTCACCGCCGCTGCCGCACTCGCGCTCTCGGCGCTCGCCCTGGCAGGCTGCTCGACGTCCGGCGAACAACCCGACTCCGCCGATGCGGGGTACGTGACGCCTGGCAAGCTCACCATCGCGACCGGACAGACGGCGTACGAGCCGTACGTCATCAATGATGACCCGGCATCTGGCGAAGGGTTCGAGGCGGCCCTCGCGTACGCGATCGCCGACAAGCTCGGGTTCGCTGCCGACGACGTCGAATGGGTGCGCACGAGCTTCGAGGCAGCGATCGCCCCCGGTCCGAAGGATTTCGACTTCAACATCCAGCAGTACACGATCACCGACGAGCGCAAGCAGGCAGTCGATTTCTCGTCCCCGTACTACTCGGCGGCCCAGGCTGTCGTGGCGATCGAGGGCGGACCGGCAGAGGGTGTCACCGACATCGATGGGCTGAAGTCCCTCGTCTTCGGCGCGATGTCGGGCTCGACCAGCGCGCAGACGATCGATGCGGTAGTTCAGCCCGACACGGCGACCCAGCTCTACTCGTCCAACGAGGATGCCGTCGCAGCCCTCAAGGCCGGGCAGATCGACGCGTTCGTGATCGACCTGCCGACGGCGTTCCTTGCCACGTCGCAGTACATCGAGAACTCCTTCATCGTCGGCCAGCTGCCCCTGGGCGGAATCGCCGATGAGTGGGGCGTTGTGCTGGCGAAGGACTCACCGCTGACGGCATCCGTCTCGGCGGCGATCGATGAGCTGCGCGCCGATGGCACGCTGCAGCAGATCACCGACCAGTGGCTGGATGCCGAGCAGGGCGTTCCGATCCTGCAGTGACCGCTCCCGCCCCTGCTGCCGCGGACGGCCCGCCGCCGCTCAGCGCCCTCGAGCTCGACCGCCGCGCCTATCGGCGCCGGCGGTCGCAGCGCTCTGTGCTCGTTGCGGTCGCGTCGACCGTGGTGTTCGGCGCGGTCGTCTGGCTCACCGTCATCCAGACGCCGGGGTGGTCGGCGGTACAAGAGGCCTTTTTCAATCCGCGGATCGCGATCGAGGCGCTCCCGAAGATCTGGGACGGATTCCTCCTGAACCTGCAGGTGCTGGGTCTGTCGGTCATCACGGTGAGCGTTGTCGCGTTGACTGTCGCGGTGCTCCGCACCCTGCGCGGACCGGTGTTCTTCCCGCTGCGGGTGCTCGCGGCCGGCTACACCGACCTGTTCCGCGGCTTCCCGTTCATCATCGTGCTCTACCTGGTAGGGTTCGGCATCCCCACGATCATGGATCAGCGCATCCCGCCGGTTGTCCTCGGGGTGATCGCGGTCACCCTCACCTACTCGGCATACGTTGCTGAAGTCATCCGTGCCGGTATCGAGGCCGTGCATCCGTCACAGCGGCTCGCCGCCCGTGCCCTCGGGCTCGGCCACGTGCAGACGCTTCGGCATGTCGTGCTGCCGCAGGCGCTACGCAAGATGACACCGCCGCTGATGAACGACTTCATCTCGATGCAGAAGGATGTCGGGCTGATCTCTATTCTCGGAGCCGTGGATGCCGTCGCGGCCGCCCGCTCGGAGGTGTCCCTCACCTACAACTTCACGCCCTATGTCGTCGCGGGCATCCTGTTCGTCCTGCTCGCCATCCCGACGATCCGGGTGGCCGACTGGTACACGGCGAAGCTGCAGCGTCGCGAGCAGGCGGGATCGGTCCTGTGAGCGCCGTGCTGCGGGCTGAGGGCCTGTGGAAGAGATTCGGCGACCAGCCCGTCTTGCGCGGCGTATCGCTCGAGCTCTCGCGTCACGAGGTCGTCGCGGTGATCGGTTCGAGTGGATCGGGTAAGTCAACGTTGCTGAGGTGCCTGAATCTGCTCGAGAGCATCGACGATGGCCGCATCCTGCTCGGTGACGATGACATCTCGGATCCGCGCGTCGATGCCGACCGGGTGCGTTCACGGCTGGGTACCGTCTTCCAGAGCTACAACCTGTTCCCGCACCTGAGCCTGCTCGATAACGTCACCCTCGCTTCCCGGGTCGTGCGACGGATTCCGCGCCGCGACGCCGAAGAACGAGGAAAGGTGCTACTCGATCGGGTGGGGCTCGGAGCATGCGCGGACGAGCATCCCGACCGGCTCTCCGGCGGCCAACAGCAGCGCGCGGCGCTTGCGCGGGCCATCGCAACCGACCCCGAGGTGCTGCTACTCGACGAGATCACCTCGGCGCTGGATCCGGAGCTCGTCGGCGAGGTGCTCGGCCTCGTCCGTCAGCTCGCCGAGGAGGGTTCCACCATTCTGATGGCCACCCACGAGATGGCCTTCGCGCGCGATGTCGCGCATCGCGTGCTGTTCCTCGACGAGGGACGCGTGCTCGAGGAGGGCACGCCAGCCCAGGTGTTCGGCGCGCCGCGCGAGGACCGAACGAGAGAGTTTCTGGCACGATTTCGTGCGTGAGGCGGGTAGCCGTTGGGCCACCCGCCTCACGCGCCGCTCTTATCAGGGGCGCTGACCACCGCCTCCGCCACCGCCCATTCCTCCGCCGCCCATACCGCCGCCCATACCGCCCGAGAGCGCGGTTCCGGTCTGAGCCGAGACCGTGGTGCTGCCGGTGCTGAAGGTATACGTGGCGCCGCTTGCGACATCCGCCGAGCTGAACACGACAGTTTCGAACTGCTTGGGCGAGGTCACCTCGGCGAGCACGGTGCCGCTGGAGTCGGTGATCGTGACGGTCGTGCCGGCTGAGCCGGAGACGGATGCCGCGACCCACGACTGGGACGACGTCGAGTCGGGAGTCTCGGCCATGCCCGAGCTTCCCAGCGCCAGCACCGTGCCGCCGGTGACCTCGATGCCACCGTTGGAGTCGAGCGCCCCGTTCCCGCTGTTCGTCGGACCGAAGACGACGGTCTGTCCGCCCGAGATCACGATCGTGCCGTTGGAATCCAGGCCGTCACCGTCGGCATCGATCGTCACGATGCCGCCCGAGATTGTGAGCGTCTCGCCTGAGTTCTGCATCCCGCCGCCACCCATGCCGCCGCTCGAGCTGCCGCTGGCGGCATTGAGACCGTCATCGCTCGCGGTGACGTCGACCGTGCCCCCCGAGATAGCAATGTCGGCTCCTTCGATCCCTTCGTAAGATTCAGTCACCGTCACTTCGCCAGATCGGATCTCCACGGTCTGCTCCGCGTGAATGCCGTCATCACCCGTCGACAGGGTGACATCGGCGCCACCGATGCCGACCGATCCGTCGCTGTGTACGGCGTCATCGGCTGCGTCGACGTTCACCGTGCCCTCGTCCAGGGCGACGACCACGCCGGCGGTGATCCCCTTCGGATCGGCGTCCGCCGACAGCGCGGCGTCTGCGCCTCGGCCCGCCTCGATCGTGACGGTTCCGCCGGTGACGACGGCGTCGGTGGCAGCGGCAATCCCGTCGTCACCAGCGGTGACCTGGACTGTCCCATCGGCGATGAGCACGTAGCCGCGCGTAGCATCGTCATCTTGATCGCTCTTCAGACCATCCCCGCCCGCGGTCACGGTGACCGTGCCGCCCTCGATCACGAGTGCGTCCTTGCCGCGCAGGCCATCGTCGATGGCGTCGACCTCGATCGTTCCCGACAGGATCACGAGGTCGTCGGTGCTGGTGATGCCGTCATTGCCGTTGCCGTCCACCGTGAGCGTGCCGTCGCCCGAAATCGTGAGGTCTGTGGCGGCGTAGATCGCGGCGTTCGCTTCCGCCTCATCGGCATAGCTGGATGCGTCTGAGACGGCGTTGGTCGTCCCGGACTCCAGGTAGATCGCGACGTCGTCAGCGGTCTGCACATCGATCGCTGCGCTGGATGTGTTCTCGATTGTCGCGCCGTCGAGAATCAGCACGACCAGCGCATCGTCAGGTGCGGCCACGACCACGGATCCCGCGAGATCCCCGCTGAGTCGATAGACGCCGGCAGCGGTGATCGTGACCGTGGAACCATCGATCGTGACAGCGTCCGATGAGCTGGATGCCGACGAACCGCTCAGGGTGACATCGACGGCGGATGCGGCATCCCACTCATCATCGTTGACGGTCGTGTAGTCCTCGTTGGCGGCAAGCACGGCTTCGGCGGCCAGGTCGGAGTCGACGGTCACGGTGGTCTCGATGACCGCGGTATCAGCCGTGGTCGACTCTGCCGTCGATGTCGTCACGGCGGTGCATCCCGCGAGGACCACACCGGTCACGACAAGGGGGGCGAACAGGAGGGGCTAGGTGTACCCGGTCATGACGTTGGTTGCAGTCGGCTGATCGGGGGTTTGCCTCCGAGGGCTGAGTGGCGTCGTCCAGTGTTGTAGTGGTCGAGCCAGGGGTCAAGGGCTTCGGTGCGCTGCTGGTTCGAGGTGAAGGGCTGCCGGTAGGCCCATTCGGTCTGCAGGGTCCGGTTGAACCTCTCGACCTTGCCGTTCTGCCAGGGGCAATGCGGTTTGATGAACTTCTGCCGGATGCCGTGCGCAACGCAGACCTCGCGCAACGACCATCTGTACGCCCACGCGTTGTCGGTGATCAGCCGCTCGATGCGGGGGATGCCGTGCGCGGCGAAGTAGTCGATCGCACGTTCGAGGAACGCGGCGCAGGTGGGTCCCTTCTCGTCGCCGAGGACTTCGGAGTACGCGAGCCGGGAGTGGTCGTCGACGAGCGAGTGGACATAGTCGAACCCGATCTTGACGTTTCGGTGCCGGTCGACGACGTCGCGACCGAGAGCCCGCCATCCACCGCCGTCGGGGATGCGGCCGAGCTTCTTCACGTCCATGTGCACGAGCTCCCCGGGCCGCTCGCGCTCGTAACGAACCGTGGTGGTCTTGGATGCACGGATCCGTTCCCCGGTCATCGGATCCAACTCGGCCAGGCGAGGAAGCCCCGCACGAGCGATGATGCGCGACACGGTCCGGGCCGGCACTCCCGTCCGGGCTGCGACCTCGTCACGCCCCAGGCGCTCTGCTGTCCGCACCGCGACGACCGTGGCGATGACCTCGTCCGCAGTGCGGTTCGCGACATGGTGCGGACGCGACGATCGGTCATGAAGGCCGGCGTCGCCCTCGGCCCGATAGCGGTCAAGCCATCGCTTCACACAGCGACGAGATACCCCCATCGCCGAGGCGATATGCGCCTGCTTCCACCCGGCGCGGGCACGTTCAACGATCAGCAGCCTGCCACGGACAGTCAGGCGCGCATTAGCGTGGGACATCGAGGACCTCCGGTCAGCAGAGACGTCAGATATCTCCACTAAGCCCGGAGGTCCTCCCCATTCACAAGGCCCGCACCGCCACCAACCTCATGGCCCGGTACAGCTAGGCGGCGGCGCATGATGTCTCCTCTCGTGAGCCGACGGCGAAGGGACCGCGCAGGAGGCGCGACCACTTGTTGCGGGGAAGTTCGGGGTGAAGCGCGGCAAGGCCGGTCGCATACTTGCTCAGCGACACGGGCCGCGCGCCCAGGCGCCACAGGATCCTGTCGACCTCGCTCGCCTGCGACATGGACTTGGTTTCGACGATCGTCATGCCGGGAAGCTCGAAGCCTCCGCCGTCTGGTTCGATCCACTCGCGTGCCGGCTCATCGCGATACACGACGCCGTTGCGGATGACGATGCCGGTGTCGCGGAATCCGTAGTAGTCGCCGTTGATCGCGAACACCGCCGAGTTGTCGGCAGCGATCGCCGAGGTGAGTTCGGTGATGTTCTCACCGAACTGATCCTTGGCGAACGCAGACCTCAGATCGGTGGCATCACCGAGCACAACATCGGCGACGTAATACGTGACGGCGTCGGACCCACTCCCGGTTTGCACCGTGCTGATCGTGATCGACGTGTCGCCCGACGTGTAGGAGTTGTCGGTGATCACCGCCTCGGTGTCGGTAGCGGCGTCAGTGTCGGTGTCTGTGTCCGTCTCTGTCGCGTTCGATGATGTCCCGTACGAGGCTTCGTAGGCCGAGACATCGGCGATCTCCACGTGCTCGATCAGGAATCGGTCTGCGGCCCACCACGCCCCTCCGCCGGCCGCGAGCACCACGACCAGCCCGCCCGCCATCACTGCCCGCCGCAGCCGACGGCTTTTCCGCGGGAGCGTCACGGCACCCGGTTGTGTCGCACGGGATGCATCGCGTGGAGGG
>Ga0310345_10002054_pt1 | contig 20954 bp, 20 predicted proteins | sample HC15DNA20500_MG_FD_204667 | JGI IMG/M metagenome (GOLD analysis project Ga0310345, IMG submission 204667) | Marine microbial communities from station ALOHA, North Pacific Subtropical Gyre - HC15-DNA-20-500_MG | ecosystem: Environmental > Aquatic > Marine > Oceanic | place: Pacific Ocean: North...
CGATCACAGCCTCTATTCCGAGGCGCATGTGACCTTCGAGGAGGACGCCGGCGCCTATGATCAGGTCGACGCCAAGGGCTTCATCCAGCTCAACGCGCTGCGGCTGAAGCTGCTCGCCGCCCGGGATCGCCGAGTGAAGTGACCTGTCGGCGCCGGGTCGTCAGACGCGGCGCCGGTCGATAGGGCAGGATTTGCGTATTTGAGGAACAAAGTGGCCAAGGGTCACGCCCGGATCACGCAGCCTTGTCTTGCGGCATCGGCAGCCTGCGACAGCATGGGAGGCAACCGGACAGGGAGTTTGCCATGCTACGCCATAGGATTTCGTGCCTTGCTGCCACCTTGGCCCTCATCGCGCCGATGGCGCAGGCGCAGGCCACCGAGACCATCACCGTCGCGGGCGGCTGCTTCTGGTGCGTCGAGGCCGATTTCGAGAAGGTCGATGGCGTGATCGAGGCAGTGTCGGGCTTTGCGGGCGGCGACACCGCGAACCCGACCTATGAGCAGGTGACCGGCGGCGGCACCGGCCATTACGAGGTGGTCGAGATCACCTACGACCCTTCGAAGGTGCAGGCGCGGCAGCTCTACGACCTGTTCTTCCGCTCGATCGACCCCACCGATGCGGGCGGCCAGTTCTGCGACCGTGGCCCCTCCTACCGCACCGCGATCTTCGCGGGTGCGAGAGATCGGGCCGCCGCCGAGGCCGCCAAGCAGGCGGCCGAGCAGGCGCTGGGCCGCGAGATCGTCACGCCGATCCTCGGCGACGCGCCCTTCTATCCCGCCGGCAGCTATCACCAGGACTACTACAAATCCTCCGAGCGGCTTGCCGTCTCCTCGGTGGGAATCTTCGTGCCGAAATCCGAGGCCTACAAGCGCTACCGCGAGGGCTGCGGGCGGGATTTCCGGGTGCGCGAACTGTGGGGCGCGGATGCGCCTTTCGTGAACTGAAGACCCTAGATCAGCGCGATCAGGTCCTCGTGGCGGGCCACGAAGCCCTCGCGTGTCTCGCGCGGGGGTCTGAGCCGGATCTCGAAGCGCGCGGCGAGGTCGCGGTCGAGCCTGCCGAACAGGCGGTCGGCCTCGCGCTCCGAGAAGCCCGCGATCCGCGTGGCCTCGAGCCAAGCGGAAATCTTGTCGGCGCGCTTGATCCGTTTCTTGAGCTCGGCGGGCAGCACCGCCGGCAGGCCGAAGCGCAGGTGGATCGCCGCCGTCAGCCGCGCGTCGAGCGCGCCGTAGCCCGGCCCCACCGCCGCCTTCACCGGCGAGATCATGTCGCCGATCACGTATTCGGGCGCATCGTGCAAGAGCGCCGCCAGCCTGTCACGCGGGCCCGCCGCCGGGTAGCAATGCGCGAAGATCTCCTCGACCAGCAGCGAATGCTCGGCCACCGAATAGGCGAAATCGCCCCGGGTCTGGCCGTTCCACCGCGCCACGAAGGCCAGCCCATGGGCGATGTCGGAAATCTCGATGTCCATCGGCGTCGGGTCGAGCAGGTCGAGCCTGCGTCCCGACAGCATCCGCTGCCACGCCCGGGGCGCACGACCACGGCTCACGCCACCTCCGCCGCATCGATCAGCGCCTGCATCGCCGCCTGCCCCGAGACGCCGATCATCAGGCGTCGCGCCTTGTGGCGCATCACCGCGACATGCGCGCGGCGGTGCAGCGCGTCGAGCGGTCGCAGACGAAACACCGGGTTGGCCTCGAACCATGCGGCGCTGCCGCGCCGGGCCTCGGGGGTGAAATCGGGTGACCATTGCGACAGCGCCGCGAACCAATCGGGGTTCACTTCGCCCACCAGCGGCTCGTCGGCCAGCATCCACGGCTTGGCGCGCCCGGTGAAATGCAGGATATGCGGGTCGAACCGCTCCAGCAGGTCGGGATGATGCCAATCCTCGTGGTGCCAGTTCCACAACGGGCTGAGCGGCACGATCTCGTCGGCGAAGACCGCGTTGAGCGCGCCCTGATCGCCAAGCCGGTGCCGCTCCAGCAGGTCGTGATGCGTCTCGACATAGCTAAACAGGCGCTCGGCCAGGCGCGCCTTCAGATGCGCCTCGATGTCGATCATCTGCACGCCCGACTGCCAATAGTCGCCGTTCGTCCCGGCAAAGGCACCGAGCACGCGCTCCGCCCGCGGGCTGACCGGGTGCGGGCGCTCCAGCAGGTCGGGCCGGTAGATGAAGGAGGCGACGGCAGCCAGCGGCACGCCGCGCGGCCGCCGGTCGAACAGGCCCTGCAGGCCGGGCCGCCGCATCCAGGTATCGGTGTCCATGTAGAATAGCGCGCCATACTCGTCGCGCAGGATCTCCGGCAGCAGGTGCCTAAAGAAGGTGCCGACGGTGATCCGCGGATTGCCATGCCTGAACGGCGGGATCGCCGAGACGTCGATCCGCCGGAACCGGATCGGCCCCCGCCGCGCCACCTCGGGCACCGGAGTCAGATCCGGCGTGGCGATCACGATGTCGAAGCGCCGCTCCGGCTCGGCATGGTGGATGCCCATGGCGGCGGCATAGGCATAGGCGAGATGGCCCGCGTCGCAGGCGAAGACCGCGGCGTCGGGATGCTCGGCGGGGCGGGTGGCCGCATCGCTCATGCGCGCACCGTCAGATCGTCGGGAAATTGCGCGAGATAGCGCGCCATCGCCGGCGCCGCGACGAGATGCTTTAGCAGGTGCTTGCGCATCAGCCGCGCGTCATGAGCGGGTCCGGGTCCCACCTGCACAGGGGGCCGGTCGGGCCAGTGCCGCGCCAGGAAGGTGCCCATCTCGCGGGCGAAGCGGGGCGGCAGCTCGCCCTCGGCATCCTTCCACGGCTTTCGCTTGCCGATGAAATGCACCACATGCGCGGTCTGCATCGCCTCGAAGAAGCGCGACGCCCAGGTGTATTGCCAGTTCCATGCGGGCGAGAGCTCGGCCCAGTCGCCCTGCAGCACCGCGTTGTAGAGATTCTGGTCGTGCCGGATCATCCGCCCCGCCTCGGCCCGGCCCAACGACACGCAGCGCGCCAGCAGATCGGCTTCCAGATAGCGCGGCACGTCCATCAAGAGCACGCCCGCGTTGAAGTAGCGCGCCGCCGGCAGGCCCAGCACCCGGAACTGCGCCGGCCGCCGGCTCGGCGTGCGCCATTGCGTGTTGTCGCGGACCGCGCCCAGCGGGCGGCCGCCCAGATCCACCGAGAGCAACGCCGAGAAATCGCCGCCCTGCACGTGGATGTCGCTGTCGAGATAGAGGATGCGGTCGTAATCCGCGCCCAGCGCCTGCGGCAGCGCGAGGCGAAGATAGACATCCGGGCTGCGGCCGGGATCGAGCCGGAGCCCGTCGAACATGTCCCCCACATCGACGCGGCACAGCCGGATGTCGAGATCCGCGAGGCTGGCCGGGATCTCGACCGGCGAGACGCCGGTGCACAGGCAGATGTCGAAATCGCGTTCGGGATGCAGCGCGGCGATGCGCGAGATCGCGAAGAGCGCGTAGGGCAGATAGCCCTCGTCGCAGGCGAACACCACCGCGCGGCGGTGCCGCGCCGGCCGGTCGCTCGTGCAGGTCATTCCCATCGGCGCTCTCCCGGTACTGGCCGGTGATGCGCTAGCACGACGCGCCGACCCGCTTCAACGCCGCCGCGATTGCCAAGCCGCCGAGGGGGATGCTACGTCAAGCGAGGGACACGTCCCCTGCGCGAGGAGGCCCCGCATGGATCGCGATCACATCGTCAAGGACATCTCGCTGGCCGACTGGGGCCGCAAGGAGATCGAGATCGCGGAAACCGAGATGCCGGGGCTGATGGCGCTGCGCGCGGAATATGGCGACAGCCGGCCGCTGCAGGGCGGGCGCATCGCCGGATCGCTGCACATGACGATCCAGACCGCCGTGCTGATCGAGACTCTGATCGCGCTGGGCGCTGAAGTGCGCTGGGCCTCGTGCAACATCTTCTCGACACAGGATCACGCCGCCGCCGCCATCGCCCATACCGGCACGCCGGTCTTCGCGGTGAAGGGCGAGAGCCTCGCCGAGTACTGGGCCTATACCGACCGGATCTTCCAGTTCGAGGAGGGTGCGAACCTGATCCTCGACGATGGCGGCGACGCCACGATGTACATCCTCATGGGGGCGCGGGTCGAGGCGGGCGAGACCGGGCTGATCGAAGTGCCGACCTCCGAGGAGGAAACCGCGCTGTTCGAGCAGATCCGCAAACGGCTCGACCAGAGCCCCGGCTGGTTCACCCGGCAGCGCGACGCGCTGCGCGGCGTCTCCGAGGAGACCACGACCGGCGTGCACAGGCTCTACGAGCTGCACCGCGAGGGGCGGCTGCCCTTCCCGGCGATCAACGTGAACGACAGCGTCACGAAATCGAAATTCGACAACCGCTATGGCTGCCGCGAAAGCCTCGTCGACGGCATCCGCCGCGCCACCGACACGATGATGGCCGGCAAGGTCGCGGTGGTCTGCGGCTATGGCGATGTCGGCAAGGGCTCGGCCGCGAGCCTGCGCGGCGCCGGCGCGCGGGTGAAGGTCACCGAGGCCGACCCGATCTGCGCGCTGCAAGCGGCGATGGATGGCTACGAGGTGGTGCTGCTCGAGGAGGAGGTGGCGACGGCCGACATCTTCGTCACCGCCACCGGCAACCGCGACGTGATCCGCATCGAGCACATGCGCGAGATGAAGGACATGGCGATCCTCGGCAATATCGGCCATTTCGACAACGAGATCCAGGTCGCCGCGCTGCGCAACCACAAGTGGACCCGGATCAAGGATCAGGTCGACATGATCGAGATGCCCTCCGGCAACCGGATCATCCTGCTCTCCGAGGGGCGGCTCCTCAATCTCGGCAACGCCACCGGCCACCCCTCCTTCGTGATGTCGGCCAGCTTCACCAATCAGGTGCTGGCGCAGATCGAACTCTGGACGAGGGGCCGGGACTATCGGCCCGGTGTCTTCGTGCTGCCCAAGGCGCTCGACGAGAAGGTGGCGCGGCTGCATCTGGGGCGGGTCGGCGCGAAGCTGACGGAGCTCAGGCGCGAGCAGGCCGACTATATCGGCGTGCCGGTCGAGGGCCCGTTCAAGCCCGAGCATTACCGCTACTAGCGGTCAGGCGAGGATCAGCAGCGCCGCGTAGAGCCCGGCACCCAGCGCGAAGGCCCAGAGCCGGCTCTCGCGCTCCTCCGGCAGCTCCTCCTTGATGACGTTGAGCACTACCGAACCGGCTAGGAAGCCGAACGCCCCGGCGATCCAGCCCTGCGGAATCTCGTAGCCGAGGCTCGCCGCGAAACCGAACAGCACCGCCACCGCCAGCAGCCAGCGCCCCTCGCGCAGGTATCTCGGACCGTGATGGGCAAAGAGCGCCCGGTCGTTGACGACGAAATGCAGCCCCAGCGCCAATGCATAGAGCAGCATGCCGCCCAGTCCTTCCTCGCGCAGCTGCTCTTCGAGCAGGTAGCCCACGAGGAAGTTGTAAATCGCGAAGCCCGCCAGATGCAGCCAGAACGCACCGGCCCCGGATTCTGTCGCGCTGCGGTGCCCGGCATGACGCTGCGCCATGCGTTCCAGCGCGTAGAACACCACGAGGCCGGTCAGCGCCAGCAGGTAGATCCAGACCTCGAGCGCGCCCTCCTCCGTTTCGCCCTCGCCCGAGAGTTCCCCGAACTCGGCCAGTTCGGGCAGGAGGTGCACGAAGACATAGGCGACCGAGACGCCCCCCGCGGTCGAGAGCCAGACGCTGCGCGGCGTGCGATCGAGAAAGACCAGCCGGGGGCTCAGCAAATGCACCGAGGCGAAGATCAATGCCACGAGGGCGGCGCCGATCTGGTTGCCGATCGCGATCTCCATGGCGGGCCTCCTGCGTCGTATCCCTTCCCAAACGGCAGGATATCCGGGCAGTTCCCGACAAGACGCTGGGCATTCGAACCGACTTCGCGACATCGAAACGTTGCGCCGAATCCCGCTCCGGCTTAAGCAGGTGGCGTCGGCCAGGACGGCCAGACTCCAGTTTTCGCAGATCCGCCGGGTGGGAGTCCGCGGGTGAGAACGGGGGTGCTGGCGACCCCGCCGCCCCCCGTATGCCGCTTCAGAACAGCCCGAGCACCAGCCCCATCACCGCGCAGCCCAGCGCGGCATAGCCGCCATCGATCCCCGCCAGGAACCATGACCGGTTCGAGTATCCGATGTTGAGCGTGATCCAGGGCGCGATGAACAGCGCCCCGACCGCCAGCCCGCCGAAAAATCCGCCGATCGGCGTCGTGATCCCCGCCAGCCCGAAGCCGTAGCGCATCGTGGCCGCGATGATCAGCATCGCGATGAAGGAGACGAGATAGGGCACCGGCGAGCCACTGTTGGCCGGCTTGCCGTCGGCGCCCACCGGGACCCCGGAGGCCGCCATCCACGGCTTGGCCAGCGCCATGTACCACACCGCGCCCAGCGCGAAGGAGGCCAGCGCCGCCAGCAGGATCGAGAGTATCGCCATACGAGGTCCCTCCGGGTTTTGTCCCAGAGTGCCGCGTTTGCCGGCCGAGCGCTATGCCTCGGCCAGAGATCCCGCGAGTTCGTGGATCACGCGCCACTCATCCTCGGTCACCGGCTGCACCGAGAGGCGTGAATTGTTCACCAGCACCATCTGCGCCAGCCGCGGCTCGGCCTTGATCTCGTCGAGGCTCACCGCCCGGCCCAGCTTGTAGAGCGCGCGGATGTCGACGCATTCCCAGCGCGGATCCTCGGTCGAGCTGTCGGGATGGATCGTGGCGCAGACCTCGACCACGCCAACCGCCTCCTTGCCGATGTTCGAATGATAGAAGAAGCCGCGATCGCCGATCTTCATCTCGCGCATGAAGTTGCGGGCCTGGTAGTTGCGGATCCCGTCCCACTCCTCGCCGGCCTCGCCCTTGGCGACCTGCTGGTCCCACGACCAGACGTTCGGCTCGGATTTGAACAGCCAGTAGCGCATCAGCCGATCACCTTCTTCCAGGCGCGGATCTCGACGCTCTCGAACAGCCCGGCACGGGCATAGGGGTCGTTCTCGGCCCAGTTCTGCGCCGCCTGCAGATCCGCCACGTCGAGGATCACCAGCGATCCGTCCATCTCGCCATTCACGTCGAGGAACGGTCCGGCCATGGTCACCACGCCGGTGGCCTCGATGTACTCCAGATGCGCCTCGCGGGTGTCCTTGCGGATCTGCAGCGCGCCCGGCTTGTCGCGCGTGATCAGGGCAAAACTCATTCTCGTTCCTCCTTGAGGGGTCTGTTGATCAGCGCATCGAGCGCCTGCAGCGCGGTCAGCTCGCCCGCGACCATGCGCGCGGTCACAGCCGAGATCGGCATGTCGAGCCCACGCGCCGCGGCCAGCCCGGTGACGGCGCGCGCGGTCGCGGCACCCTCGACCGTGGTGGCGGCGTCGAAGCTTTCGCCCCGGCCCAGCGCGAGGCCGTAGCGGTAGTTGCGCGACAATTCCGACGAGCAGGTCAGCACCAGATCGCCGAAGCCCGACAGGCCCATCAGCGTCTCGGGCCGCGCGCCGAGGCTGGCGGCAAGCCGCTGCATCTCGGCGAAGCCGCGGGTCATCAGCGCGGCGCGGGCGCTGTCGCCCAGACCCGCGCCGATGCAGGCGCCGCAGGCGATGGCGACGACGTTCTTGAGCGCGCCGCCCAGCTCGGCGCCGGTGACGTCGGCCGTGCGGTAAAGCCTGAGGCTGGGCGTCGAGAGCGCATGCTGCAGCGCCGCGCCGCAGGGCGCGTCGGCGCAGGCCAGCGTCAACGCGGTGGGCAGGCCGCGCGCGATGTCGGCGGCAAAGCTCGGCCCGGTCAGAAGCGCCGGCGTGGCCGAGGGCACGGCCTCGGCGATGATCGCGGTCTGACCGGTCAGGCTGTGCAGATCGATGCCCTTGGCGCAGGCCACGAGCACCTTGCCCGCAAGCGTCTCGGCATGGGCGGTGACGAAGCCGCGCGTTGCCTGCGCCGGCAGCGCGAGCAGGATCGTGTCGCAGCCGAACAGCGCCGAGAGGTCCGAGACCGGCGCGACGCCGTCGGGCAGCGTCACATCCGGCAGCCGCGCCACGCGCCGCGCCTCGCGCATCGTCTCGACGGCCACCGCGTCGCGGGCCCAGAGCGTCACTTCGCGCCCCGCCTGCGCCAGCGTTACCGCCAGCGCCGCGCCGAAGGCCCCTGCCCCCGCGATCCCGATCCTCATGCCGTGCTCCTCACGCCTTCGCCCCCTTGCGACCCGAGCCGATCATCGGCGCCGCCCGCGCGTCGAGCGGCCAGCGCGGCCGCGCCGCAAGCCCGAGCCCGTCGGCCTCGCCCGCCGCGAGACGGCCCAGCCCCGCGAAGGCGATCATCGCCGCGTTGTCGGTGCACAGCGCTAGCGGCGGTGCCGAAAACGCCACGCCGCGCTCGGCACAGAGCGCCTGCAGCGCCGCGCGGATCGGGCCGTTCGCGGCGACGCCGCCAGCCACGGCAAAGGCCGGGCGCGCTGGTGCCAGCTCGAGATAGAGGTCCAGCGCCCGGCGGGTCTTTTCGCGCAGGATCTCGACCACCGCCGCCTGAAAGCCTGCGGCGAGATCGGCGCGGGCGACGCGGGTCAGCCCGCCGGCCGCCGCCATCTCGGCGTCGCGGGCCCGCAGCAGCGCGGTCTTGAGGCCTGAGAACGACATGTCGCAGCCAGGCCGGTCGAGGAGCGGGCGCGGCAACGCGATCCGGCCAGGATCGCCCGCCCGCGCCTCGGCCTCGACCGCCGGGCCGCCGGGCTGCGGCAGGCCCAGAAGCCGCGCGGTCTTGTCGAAGGCTTCGCCCGGCGCGTCGTCGATCGTGCCGCCAAGCCGGCGGAACGCGTCCTCGCCCTCGACCACGAGGAACTGGCAATGCCCGCCCGAGACCAGCAGCATCAGATAGGGAAACTCGAGCCCGTCGGTGAGCCGCGGCGTCAGCGCGTGGCCCGCGAGATGGTTGACGCCGATCAGCGGCAGGCCGGTGGCGGCCGAGAGCCCCTTGGCGAGCATCACGCCCGACAGCACCCCGCCGATCAGCCCCGGCCCGGCGGTCACGGCGATGCCGTCGAGATCGGCGATACCGATCCCCGCCTGCTCCAGCGCCGCCTCGACGCAGTGATCGAGCACCTCGGCATGGGCGCGCGCCGCGATCTCGGGCACGACGCCACCGAACGCCGCATGCAGCTCGGCCTGGCCGCGCACCACCGAGGAGAGCACCCGCGCCGCGCCATCCTCGCGTCGCACCACCGCCGCCGCGCTGTCGTCGCAGCTCGATTCGATGCCGAGGATGGTGAGTCTGGCCATGTCCGCTCCGCTTGCGCCCGCGCCCCGTGCAGCTACCATCCCCGCCTGCCTCGAACAATGCCGCGAAGGGGAGAGGATGTCCGCGATGCCAGAGCCGACCCTGCTGCTGACGCGGCCCGAACCGGCGGCGCGGCGCTTTCTGGCGGAGCTGGAGATCCGGGCCGGGCGGCACCTTCGGGCGGTGATCGCTCCGCTGATGCGGATCGACGAGATGACGCCGCCGCGTCCGGCCCGCAGCCCCGCTGCGCTGATCCTGACCTCGGAGCGCGGCGCATGGGGCGCGGCGCGCATGGGCTATACCGGCCTGCCCGCATGGTGCGTCGGGCCGCGCACCGCCCAAGCGGCGCGGCTGGCGGGTCTCGACCCGCGCCCGGGCGGCGGCACCGCCGAGACGCTGCTCGCCGCGATCTTGAAGGCACCGGATGAGGGGCCGCTTCTGCACCTGCGCGGCGACCACCAGCGCGGCGATCTCGCGGACCGACTGCGCGCGGCCGGGCGCGGCTGCGACGAGGCGGTGGTCTATGCCCAGACCGCCCGTCCCCTCTCCGAGGCGGGGCGGGACCTGCTGTCGGGCCGCGCCCCGGTCATCGCCCCGGTGTTTTCACCGCGCAGCGCCGCGCTGCTCGCCGCCTGCGCGCCCATCGCCGCGCCGCTGGCGCTAGTGGCGATCAGCGCCGCCGCAGCAAGACCGCTATCGAAGCTCGGCCCGCCGGTCACGCTGGCAGCGCGCCCCGATGCGGATGCGATGATCGACGCAACCCTTGAGGCCCATGCGACGTTCGGTTGCAGGGACCCGATGCGGGGCGGCGGCGCTTGAGGCGCCGCACGGGGCGGGCTAGGGTCTGCAAATGCTGCGGCGGCACGGATAAATCCGACGCGATCGGGGACGGAAGGGACAGGGTTTTGGCACGAAAGACGACAGGCACACCCGGCAGGCCCGCCGGTGCGAAGACAGGCGCGGCACCGCGATCCGGCGAGACCGACCGCGAGAAAAGCGCCGCCACGCCCGGCGAAGCCACCTCCGCCACGCCCGAGACCACGCCCGGCTCCGGCACCGCGCAGGGCGGCGCGACGCCCCCCAAGACCGACCCCGCCCCCGAGACCGGCAAGACCGCGACGCCCGCCAAGGAGGGCGACACGCCCAGCGCGCCGCGCCCGGCTAGTGCGGCGGTGGATCTGGGCACCACTTCGCGCCCGGCAGCCACCACTGCCGGATCGATGCCCGCCGTGACGCGCAGCCCGCGCGCGGCCGATGCTGACAAGCCCAGCGAGGAGACCACTGAAAAGGCCACGACGGCTGCCGAAAAGGCCCCCAAGTCCGGCGATCCCGCCAACGTCCGGACCTCGGAAGCGCGCGACCCCGCCACCGCGACGCCTGCGACGCCGCAGACCCCTACTCCGCCGAGCCGTGCCTCGGGCTTCGGGGCCGGTCTGCTGGGCGGCCTGATCGCCGCGGCGCTGGGTCTCGGCGCGGGCTGGATCTGGCTTAACAACAGCCAGCGCGGCGAAGAATTCGAGGCGCGGCTCGCGACGATCGAGGGCGAGATCGCACCTCTTGCCGATGGGCTCGACGGCCTGCGCGCCCAAAGCGAAACCGGGCTGTCCGAGCTGGGCAACCGTCTCGACGGCGTCGAGACCGGCCTGACCGAGATGAACACCCGGATCGAGACCCTCGAAACCCGTCTCACCGAAGCCGAGGCCAGCGCCGGCCCCGACGGCACTCTGGCGCGCGAGGCTGTGGCCCGCTGGCAGGCCGAGGTCGACGCGCTGCGCGCCGATCTCGAGGCGCAGGCGCAGGAGATCGCGGGGATGGCCGAACAGGCCGCCCAGCAGGTCGCCACCGCCGGCCGCACCGCCGAGCAGATCGAGGCCGAGGCCGCCGCCGTCGCCGCCCGTGCCCGGGCCCGCGCCACTCTGGCCGAGATCGAGGCGGCGCTGGAAACCGGCGAGCCCTACCCGGCGCTGATCCAGGAATTGCAGGCCACCTCGCCCACCGAGATCCCGCAGGGGCTCAGCGCCCCCGCCCCCGAGGGCGTGGCAAGCCGCGCCGAGCTGATCGAGGCCTTTCCCGAACCGGCCCGCGCCGCCTTGGCCCGGGCCCGCCGCGAGGGGCTGTCAGGCGAGGAGGGCGGCCGCGTCGCCGGTTTCTTCCGCGACACGCTGCAACTGCGCTCCACCGCGCCGGTCGAGGGCGAGACCACCGACGCCGTGCTGTCGCGGGCCGAGGCCGCGCTGCGCGACGGTCGCCTGCAGGCGGCGCTCGACGAGATCGCGGCACTGCCCGAACCGGTCCGCGAGGCACTGGCCGACTGGATCGCCCCGGCCCGCACCCGTGCCGAGGCGCTCGCCGCCGCCGACACCCTGTCGCAATCCCTGACCGAGAATTGAGGCGCCGCACATGCTCCTGTCCCTGATCAAGATCCTGGCCTTCGTCGCTGCCGTGGCTGGCCTCACTTGGGGCGCCGCGCGGCTCACCGACGTGACCGGCGGGGCCGAGATTGCCATGGCGGGCTACGAGGTCACGCTCGGGCCGCTGCAGCTGGTGCTGGCGATCGCGCTGCTCGCGCTTCTCGGTTGGCTGCTGTTCAAGGCGCTGGGCCTGCTCTTGGCACTGCTGCACTTCATCAATGGCGACGACACCGCGGTCAGCCGCTGGTTCTCGCGCTCGCGCGAGCGCAAGGGCTACAAGGCGCTGGGCGACGGCCTCGTCGCGCTCGCGGCGGGCGAGGGCGAGGCGGCGATGGCCAAAGGCCGCAAGGCAGAGCGTTACCTGCGCCGCCCCGAGATCACCTCGATCCTGGTGGCCCAGGGCGCAGAGCTGGTCGGCGACCGCAAGACCGCCGAGGGCGCCTATCGCGATCTGGTGAAGATCGACCGCACCCGCTTTGTCGGGGTGCGCGGGCTGATGCGCCAGCGCCTCGCCGAGGGCGACACTGATACCGCGATGAAGCTCGCCCAGAAGGCGTTCGAACTGAAGCCCCGCCATGTCGAGACGCAGGACACGCTGCTCCGGCTGCAGGCCGAGGCGCATGATTGGTCCGGCGCCCGCGCCACCCTCGAGGCCAAGCGCCGCTCCGGCGCGCTGCCGCGCAACGTGGTCCGGCGCCGCGACGCGGTTCTGGCGCTGTCCGAGGCGCGCGACGTGATCGACGAGACCGCCAGCATCGAGATGCGCGAGAAGGCGATCGAGGCGAACCGGCTGTCGCCGGATCTGATCCCCGCCGCCGTCATGGCCGCGCGCAGCTACCTCGCTGTCGGCAACACCCGCTACGCCACCCGGGTGATCCGCAAGGCCTGGGAGGCGGAGCCGCATCCCGACCTGGCGCAGGTCTTTGCCGAGATCGCCCCCGAAGAGGACGCGCAGGCCCGGCTCAAGCGCTTCTCGGTGCTGCTCAAGGCGCGGCCCGACCACCCCGAGACGCGGATGCTCGAGGCCGAGCTGATGATCGCGGCCGAGCAGTTCAACGAGGCGCGGCGCGCGCTCGGCGATCTGGTCGAGACCGACCCGACCGCCCGCGTGCTGACGCTGATGGCGGCGATCGAGCGCGGCCGCGGCGCCGACGACGCGGTGGTGCGCGGCTGGCTGACCCGGGCGCTGACCGCGCCGCGCGGGCCGCAATGGGTCTGCGAGAACTGCCACAACGTGCACCCGCACTGGGAGCCGGTCTGCTCGAACTGCCATGCCTTCGACACGCTGGGCTGGACCCGTCCGGCCGAAAGCGGCACGACGCTGCCGCGCGGCACCGAGATGCTGCCTCTGATTGTTGGCGGCGGTGTCGGCCGCGCCGAGGCACCGGTGCCCGCGGTAGCCGAGGTGCGCGAGGCCGGCGCCACCGCCTCGCCCCTGCCCGCCCGCGACGCCGCCGCCTCCATGCCGCGCACGAACGGCGACAAGGAGATGGACGAGGCGGAGATCGTCGTGCCGCAAGGCGACAAGACCGCTGCCCGGTCCGAGGCGGAGGTCGTGACCGAAGGGCGAAAATAGCCCTTTTCCCTCCGGCGCCCGGGTGCTAAGAGGCGCCCGGGCGCCGCTGTAGCTCAGCTGGTAGAGCACGTCATTCGTAATGATGGGGTCGGGGGTTCGAGTCCCTTCAGCGGCACCACCCAAATCTCCAAAGCACTGTGATGCCTCGGCTTTTGACGGGATCAGGCCAAGGCGTAGTACATGCCGGAGTACATTTCTGCCCCCCACTGCTTCCTCAAGGACGGCATCTTCTACTTCCAACGTCGGGTACCGACGGAACTGAGACGCCAGTACACGACATCAAGGATCTCGTAGTCGCTTCAGACTGGGTCGGCGCGAGTGGCAGCTGCACGGGCCGTGTGTGCGGGGCAGGATGTCAGCCCGACAATGCACGAAGCGGATTCCACGTCCCACCAAGGAAAGATCGGAGGCTGTGATCTCACCATTCCTTGTAAATATTTTACCGTTTGGACAAAGTCTTCAAAATGCCTGTTTCGTTAGCAAGTTGCGCCTTTATTGAGCAGCAGAGGTCTCGAGCAAGTCAAAGAGGAGGATATCCGAATGACGATCTCCACTATTGGCCAGCAGCTCGACCCGCTCTGGCAAGCCGCGCAGAATGCCGCATCCGCGACCCCTACTACTGCTTCTGATCCATCGCCATCTAGCGGAACACAAACTTCCCCCGCGATCATCATGGATATTTCCGGGGATACTAGCAGTGGCTCCGCTAGTACGACGACCATGACGAAGGCGGAGCGAGACGCGGCGAAGGCTGCTCTGAAGGCCCAAGAAGAGGCAGCAGAGGCTCAGGCGAAGGCCGAAGAGGAAGCAATCGAAGCGGCAGAGAAAGCCGCCAAGGAGGCTGCGGAGGCTGCTGAAGAAGTTGCAAAGGCCGAGGCCAAAGCCGCTGAGGAAGCAGCAGAGGCGCAGGCCAAGGCCGAGGAAGAGGCTCTTGAAGCAGCCGAAAAGGCGGCCAAGGAAGCCGCTGAGGAGGCGGAAGATCTGGCCAAGGCTCAGGCCAAGGCCGACGAGGAAGCTGCCGAAGCTGCTGCAAAGGCGGCGAAGGACGCCTCCAGGAGTGAAGGTGATCCAATTGCCGGGCCTGCTGGAGCAACTGCCGCGCTAGGAACGGATGGCGCCAAAGAGAATGGCTCCACTGGCAAAACCGGCACGGTCGCCAGTCGCGCCTCCGAGAACTCCAAGGCCACTGAGCGTGCTGGCCCGAAGGAGAAAGGCTGGAATAGGAGTGATGACTCCATGATCGCGGCCGCTCGTCCCGGCGAGGCCCAGAAAGTCGAAGAGGATGTAGATATCGCTGCGTCGCGTGCAGCGGCCGAGCGGGTACAAGCCAAGATGATGCAGGAGTCCGTTATCTCCCTGATCGGCAGTACCGATAAAGTGGGCATCACGCTCGCGCCTATCGAGAACGTTTCGACAGAACGAGCTGGCGGCTCCTACGCAGCGGCCACGCCCAAGCCGGACTCAGCAGAGGCCAAGCAACGCGTGTCAGTGGCAGCCTGACGTGGGAAGGGCCGGGAAACACATCGTCCCGGCCCACCTCTCCGCATGCCACTCCGCATCTCCTTCATGGTCCTTAGAAGCCTGAGATCGCACGGATCACCCAAGCGTCGATCCGAGCGACCGTGCATCGGGGGAAGCGTGAGGATTGGGTCACGGCTACGGGGAAGGTCCTCCCGCTGAACTCGGCGCCCGAGGGAACGAGCCGAGATCCCACATCCGCGCCGTGACCCTTGCAAGCGACCAAGCAGTACTCATCAACCCACGAAACGAGGGTAACATCCCTGCCGTTCCTGATCTAAAGTAAACGTCCGGACACCTCCGGTTTGTACGGGTTCCGACAAAGCCGGGAGCCGCCTCTCCAGACATGTGTCGCGTGTTTCCCAGGGAAGCGTCAGCGGGGGCTGCGCTTGGCCAAGATCCGCTGCAAGGTGCGGCGATGCATGCCCAGACGCCGCGCCGTCTCGCTGACATTGCGATCGCACAGCTCGTAAACCCGCTGGATGTGCTCCCAGCGCACCCGGTCGGCGCTCATCGGGTTCTCGGGCGGCGGCGGCAGCGCGTCGTCGCGCGCCAGAAGCGCGTTGGTCACCTCGGTCGCATCGGCGGGCTTGGACAGGTAGTCGGTCGCGCCGATCTTCACCGCCGCCACTGCCGTGGCGATGGCGCCATATCCGGTCAGCACCACGATCCGCGCCTCGGGGCGGCTTTCGCGCAGCACCTCGACCACGTCGAGCCCGTTGCCGTCCTCGAGCCGCAGATCGACCACCGCATAGGCTGGCGGGGTCTGCGTGGCGATGCGCCGCCCCTCCTCGACCGTGCCGGCGAGCGTCACCGTGAAACCGCGCTTTTCCATCGCCTTGCCGAGACGTTTCAGGAAGGCCTCGTCGTCATCGACCAGCAGCAGGCTCGGGTCCGGGCCGAGATCGATCGCCTCTGCGTTCATGTCCGGGTCTCCTCTTGGACGTTCGGGGAAGCTAGCTTCGGCCCCTGCCGGGTCAATCCACCGCCTCGACGAGGCAGGCGGTGCGGCGCGCCACTTCCTCGGGGCCGTCGTCGCGCTTGAAGAACTCCACCGTGCCCGCCTCCGGCAGCACCAGATAAGTCATCGTCTGGTGGTTCATCAGGTAATAGTCGGGATCGTCGTCGGCGCGGGCGTAATAGGTCGAATAGGCCTTGGCCGCGGCGGCGATCTGCTCCTCGCTCCCCGACAGCCCGACCATCTCGGGATGCATGTTGGCGGCGTAGTCGCCCATCACCTCGGGCGTGTCGCGCGCCGGGTCGACGGTGATGAAGACCGGCTGCGCCTCGATGCCGTGATCCTCGGCGAGGATGTCGACGGCGGCGGCGTTGCGGGCGTTGTCGACCGGGCAGACATCCGGGCAGGACGTATAGCCGAAATAGACGAGGCTCGGCTCGGTGATGACATCGGCGTCCGTGACCTCGCGCCCGGCGCCGTCGAGCAGGGTGAACGGCCCGCCGAGCCGGTCGAAGCCGCCTGCGACATTGCCGGTGCGGCAGGCGGCGAGACGGTCCGAGGGCGCGAGGATCGTGGTGGCGATCAGCGCGCCGCCCACGATGGTGGCGACGATGCCTGCGGCGGCAATGGCGATGGGGCGCTGCATGCGAACTCCTGTGGGGCGGGCCGCCGCATTGATGGCGGCGCGAGGGCTGCCTATCAATGGTCCTCATTGACGCACAAGCCGGAGCCGCGCCTTGCCCCTTCACGATTCAGAGTTGGCGATGCTGCGCGATTTCGGCCGCCGCAACCGGGTCCGGGTCAGGACCCAGATCCTGCTGCGCTGGATCGCGCTGGCCGGGCAGACCGGCGCGGCGCTGGTCGCGGCGCTGGTTTACGGCCTCGTCTTTCCCACCGGGCTGGTGGCGATCACCATCGGCGTCGCCGGCATCGCCAACCTGCTTGCGGCCTTTCTGCTGCCTTCGGCGCGGCGGCTGAGCGAGGGTGAATCCACCGCGATGCTGGTCTTCGACATCGTCCAGCTTTCGGTGCTGCTGTGGCTCACCGGCGGCATTTCCAACCCCTTCGCGCTCCTGATGCTGGCCCCGGTCACCATCTCGGCCACGATGCTGCGGCTGCCCGGCGTGCTGCTGGTGGGCGGGCTGGCGCTGGTCTCGGTGACGGTGCTCTGGCTGTGGAGCATGCCGATCCTGTCGCCGCAGATGACCCCGCTCGCGCCGCCCGAGCTGCTGCGCTTCGGCTTCTGGCTGGCGATGGCGATCGGCATCACCTTCATCGGGCTCTACGTGCGAAGGGTGACGCTCGAGCGGCAGGCGATGGGCGACGCGTTGGCCGCGACGCAGCTGGCGCTGGCGCGCGAGCAGAAGCTGACCGATCTGGGCGGCGTCGTCGCGGCGGCCGCGCACGAGCTGGGCACGCCGCTCGCCACCATCACCCTGACCGCCTCCGAGCTGGCCGACGATCTCTCGGACAGCCCCGAACTGGCCGAGGACGCGGCCCTGATCCGGGCCCAGGCGATCCGCTGTCGCGACATCCTGCGCTCCATGGGGCGGGCCGGCAAGGAGGACACGCATCTGCGGCAGGCACCGCTCGAGGCGGTGGTGCGCGAGGCCGCCGAGCCGCATCTGGCGCGCGGCCGCGAGGTGGTTTTCGCGGTCGGGGCCGAGCCCGGCGCCGAGGAGGATATCGAGTTCCAGCCGGTGATCCACCGCCGGCCCGAGATCGTGCACGGGTTGCGCAACCTGATCCAGAACGCCGTCGATTTCTCGGCCGGCCGGGTCGAGATCGACCTCGCCTGGACCGCCGACAGCGTCATGGTGACGATCGAGGATGACGGGCCCGGTTTTCCGCCGGGGCTGATCGAGCGGATCGGCGACCCGTTCATGCGATCGCGCCGCAGGCCCGGCTACGAGGGGATGGGGCTGGGGCTGTTCATCGCCAAGACGCTGCTGGAGCGGTCCGGCGCGCGGCTGAGCTTCGCCAATGGCGGCGACCGGCTGCGGGCCAGCGGCGTCGCGGCGGGCGGTGCCATCGTCATGGTGGCCTGGCCGCGCGCCGCGCTGGAGGCGCAGCCCGGCGCGAACGAGCCCAATCCGCATTTTCTTCCCTGAACGTTACGTCGCCATTCAAGGACGCCACGTCGCGAACGGCGCGGGAGCCGTTAAGGTTAACACCCGGTTAAGGGTTGGTTTCCACTCTGGGTCGACACTCCTTGAGGTTGCGTGTCCCATGCCCTTGTCACCCTTGCTCTCGCTCCTGCTCGTCATCTGCGTCTCGACCCTGTCGGCGACGATGATCGTGGTCCTGCTCGGTCGAATGACGAGCCGGCCCAAATCCGCGCCCCTTCCCGCCCCTCGAAGCGTGTTCCTGTTCGACGGCGATTGCCTGATCGATGCCAGCGCCCCGGCGCGGCGCCTGCTCGACCGGCTCGACGGGGTCGGCACCGAGCGCGACCTGCTCACCGGGCTTCTGGAACACCGCTTTCCGGGTCTCGGTGCACGGCTGCGAAACCTGGAGGGCGACGGCCAAAGCCGGCTCGAGGCGCGCGGCGGCATCGGTCGGATCGAGATCGAGCATTGGGACGGGCTGCTGCGGCTGACCCTGTGCCCCGACGGGACCTCCGACCTGACCCGCGAGGCGGTCGATGCGATCGCCTTCGCGGCGCTCCAGGACGAGCTGGAGACCCTGCGCTGCATCGGCGAGGACGCGCCGCAGCTGATCTGGAAGCTCGACCCCGAGGGACGACTGAGCTGGGCCAACCGCGCCTATATGCGGCTCGCCGAGGCGCGGCGGCAGGCGCATGACCCGCCCTGCCCGACCGAGGATGTCGACTGGATGCCGGGCGAGCTGTTCGAGGCGCCGGGCTTCGAGCCCGCCGGCCCCGACCGCGAGCGTTGCCGCACCAGCCTGTCGCTCGGGGAGGCGCGCCGCAGCTGGTTCGAGATCACCCGCATCAAGCGCGGCGCGGAACACGTGCATTTCGCGCTCGACGTGACCGAGGTCGTCGAGGCCGAGCAGGCCCGACGCAAATTCGTGCAGACCCTGACCAAGACCTTCGCGCAGCTCGCCATCGGCCTCGCCATCTTCGACCGCGACCGCAAGCTGGTGATGTTCAACCCCGCCTTCCACGACCTGACCGGCCTGCCGATCGCCTTCCTGAGCTCGCGCCCGCAGGTGCAATGCGTGCTCGACCGCCTGCGCGACCGCAACATGCTCCCCGAGCCCAAGGATTACACCAGCTGGCGCGAACAGGTCGCCGCGCTTGAGGCGCAGGCGGCGCGCGGCACCTATTGCGAGACGTGGTCGCTGCCGGGTGGTCAGACCTACCGGGTGACCGGGCGGCCGCATCCCGACGGCGCGGTGGCCTTCCTGTTCGAAAACATCAGCGCCGAGATCTCCCTGACCCGGCATTTCCGGGCCGGGCTTGATACCGCGCGGGCGGTGCTCGACACGCTGCCCGAGGCGATCGCGGTGTTCTCGGCCGGCGGCACGCGGCTGCTGCATAACGGGGTCTACGCGGCACTGTGGGACCTGCCCGAGGGCGGTCTCGCCGAGATCGGGCTGACCGAGGAGATCGCCCGCTGGCAGGAGCTGGTCGCGCCCTCTCCGGTGCTGGGCGAGCTGCGCGATTTCGCCACCGCCTTCGGAGAGCGGGCCGAATGGTGCGACCGGCTCCGGCTCAATGACGGGCGCGGCCTGAGCTGCCGCTTCACGCCGCTGTCCGGCGGCGCAACACTGGCGAGCTTCTGGCCCGACGCGCCCGAGGCGCCCTGCATCGCCGCCCGGGCCAACGGCGGCGCGGAGTCCGCGCTGGTCCGCGCACGCGGCGGCTGAGCGGCGTTTCGGCTTGCAGCACACGGCCCAGCGCCTAGGTTGCGGCCATGACCCTGTTGGCCGGACCGATCCCCCTTTCCGACGAATCGCACAGCCTGGCGCTGGCCCGTCGACTCGCGCCGCATCTGCGCGCGGGCGACACGCTGCTGCTCTCGGGGCAGATCGGCGCGGGCAAGAGCTTTTTCGCCCGCGCCCTGATCCGCGCCCGCATCGGCAATCCCGACGAGGAGGTGCCCTCGCCCACCTTCACGCTGGTGCAGAGCTACGAAGCGCCCGGCGGCGAGATCTGGCATTGCGATCTCTATCGGCTCTCCGACCCGTTCGAGCTGGTCGAGCTGGGGCTCGAAGAGGCGATGGGCCGCGCGATCTGCCTGATAGAATGGCCCGACCGGATGGGCGAGATGGCCCCGCCCGAGGCGCTGTCGCTCGACTTCGAAGCGCGCGCAGACGGTCATCGGCTCACCATTCGCGGTCCCGAGACCTGGCGCGCGCGGCTGGAGCCGGTCCTTGGCTGAAATCGACGCCTTCCTCGCCCGTCATGGCCTTGGCGGCCATGCCCGCACCCCGCTGGCGGGCGACGCCTCGTCGCGGCGCTACGAGCGGCTGCAGGATCCCTCGGGCGAGAGCCTGATCCTGATGATCTGCCCGGCCGACACGCTGCCCTCGCTCGACGCCTTCCTGGCCATCGCGCGGCACCTGACCGGGCTCGGCCTCTGCGCGCCGCACATCCACGCGCTCGACCGCGCGGCGGGGCTCGCGGTGCTCGAGGATCTCGGCCCGACCCAGGTGGCGCAGTGGGCCGAGGCGCATCCCGGCGACATCGCCCCCTATGAGACCGCGATCGACGTGCTGGCGCGGCTGCAATCGGCGCCGCCGCCCGAGGGGCTCGCGGCGCTGACACCCGGGATCGGGGCCGAGATGATCGCGCCCTTGGGCGAATGGTACGCGCCCGGGCTCGACCTCGCGCCGCTGCGCGAGACGCTGCAAGGCGCGCTGGAGCGGCATGCGCCGACGGCCTCGGTGCTGGCGCTCAGGGACTACCACGCCGAGAACCTGATCTGGCGCCCCGGGCGCCACGGCACCGACCGGATCGGCCTGCTCGACTTTCAGGACGCGCTGCTGGCGCCGCCCGAATACGATCTGGTGTCATTGCTGCGCGACGCGCGACGCGACGTCTCGGACCGGCTCCGCGCCGCGATGATCGCCCGTTTCGCCGAGACCACCGGCCGCGCGCCGGAGGCGGTCGAAGCCGCCTGCGCCGTGCTCGGACTGCAGCGCAACCTGCGCATCCTCGGCATCTTTGCCCGTCTCGCCAAGCGCGACGGCAAGACCCGCTACCTCGCGCTGATGCCCCGCGTCTGGGGGCAGATCCGCGCCGATCTCGCGCATCCGGC
>Ga0310345_10002055_pt1 | contig 20953 bp, 32 predicted proteins | sample HC15DNA20500_MG_FD_204667 | JGI IMG/M metagenome (GOLD analysis project Ga0310345, IMG submission 204667) | Marine microbial communities from station ALOHA, North Pacific Subtropical Gyre - HC15-DNA-20-500_MG | ecosystem: Environmental > Aquatic > Marine > Oceanic | place: Pacific Ocean: North...
GAAATGCAAGATGAATTACAACAGGTGCAAGAAACACAAGGTGATGTTGTAAACAGTTTAGTAAACTTAGGTTTCATGGGTGGTATTGGTGCGGGTTTCCAAGGTGGTGCTGGAAAAATAGCACAAAGAGGTGTCAAAGGAGCTAAAGGAATTTTAGGTGGTAATCCATTATCCATACTGGGTATGGGTGGTGGATTCAAAGGTTTGCTAATGATGGGTGGTATTTATGGTATGATAGCTATGGCAATAATAGAACTTGCATCAACATTAATAGATACATTATTCAAGCCAGGTGGTCATTACGATGTAAGATTCAAACGAAGTATAAAAGATGAAGTTATCAAAGTATTTGACTTGAAAGAAAAGGAAGATATAACACAAGGTAGAAGAACAATAAGGGTAACAACAAGTTCTGCTTTAAGAGGTACAAGCAATAATGTTAGAAGCAACTTGGATATAATAGCAAATGGTCAAAGGGTGTTCGATTTAGATGGAACTCTTATAACACAAAATACAGGAGCAGGTAGTGTATAATGGTTTCATATATTTGGAGAAGTACCGATGGCCAAGAAGATGGTACAACAAAACAGGGAACAAGAACTGCAGCGGGAACTGATTTAATCACATTTTCCAAAACAACCGTTGATGATGGAAAATACCTACACCAAACACAATTAGATATGATTGTAGGTATAGGAGAAAATGAGAAGCCTAAAGGTAATGTAAACGAATTACAAGATACTTTCTTAGACTCTATAACATGGACCATAACTGGATCTGTAGTTACCGATACAGGTAGTTCAAGTGTTTTCCAAAAGATCAAGGAATGGTTAATAGATGAAAAGACAGATGATGTATTTACAAAGGGTAGATTTGGATTAGAATTAGACGATATTGATTCCTATGACTTGATACCAACAGGAACTGGTGCAGCAGTAGAACAACCCAGAGCGTATGTATTAACGAGTTGGCGATGGATACGAGAGGGTGAAACAAAAGGAAAAACAGCCTTTATTGCAACAATTCGATTTAATGGAAATGTAGGAAGTAGTACAAGTAACCCTAAATATTCCTGGACAGTGAATTACTCTTGACATCACAATGGTCATACACCCTAACTCATTACGATGAAGATGACTCTTGGTCCTCAACAGATATAACTTCTGAAGTTAATTCAATGCCATTAGTTACGGATACAGGAACAGGTGATGTTAATTCTGCAAGGGTTATACTATCTGCAAATAATGGTAAATTCATTAAAATAAGTCCTGTTATTGATCAATATGATAGGATAAGGATACAAATAGATGATGGTGATTCTACTACAACTAATTATGATAAATATTTTGATGTGATAAAAATATTGCCTTCAGAATCAAAGTCAGAAGGAACTAGACTAGAATTATTCCTTATGGGCTTGGAATATCACTTGCAAAAAATTAACTATATTAAACCTCATTTTTTCGAGGGTGCTAATGAGGTCATGGCAGATATTGGAAACCAATATAATGATAGTCATGGAACACAACAGCCTACATTGTTAGGGCATGATAGTGATACATATAATAAATTACCAACCAAGTCTTTTCAAAGAAACAATTATGATTATGGAAGTAATGAATCACCATGTTATGATAGAATGAATGAAGTTGCAGATTCATTGGCTATGGCAGTTGATGAGGGTGGAGCTTTGGATTTTTATGACTTTAAACTTGTTGTTCCAAATACCACATCATACTCTCCAGGAACATACAGTCCAATAACTCATATGATGTTAAAGGTATTTTCATCAGGCAATAATATAGCATCTGGAAGTCAGAAAATAATTAGTGATAGTACGTCAGTAAACGTAGGAGAAACCGACTCTGGTATTGATAATGAAACAGGAACTAATGTTTTGGCATGGGGTGCTGCAGAAGCTGGTAGCTTACCAATAGCTTACTCTCAATTCCAATCAGAAGAATTAAGGTATCCATTATATCCAGAATGGAATGTGAACCAAGTATATTTGATAGGTTCTAAGGTCCAACGCAGTTCGTATGGATTATTTAGGCGAATAGATACTGATTCCACTGTACCTGGAACTGCACCTGAACTTGACTCGGATTGGGAAACTAGATCAAAAGATCAAGATTATGGTGCATTATATCAATATTCACAATGGACTGATAATTTATCAGGATCATGGAAAGATAGTGGTATAGATCCAGATGATATTGATTCAAGTGGTGAGATAGGCCCAGGTTTTAATGATGGAAATATGGTAGTATGGGATACTAATGAAGCAACAGATGGAAGTTGGTTTAGAACTTGGGTTGATGTAAGGGAAACTAATAATCCACCAAATCCAAGCAATATATCAAGTGATGCAACATTAAAAAAATACCTTTTTAATGATGATACATTTTATAGAGGATTTAGGGTTATGTTAGAAAATAATGTTACTAGTTCGAGTGGTAAATGGCAAGGAACTGATTTGAATGGAAAGACTTTTTCAAAAGCATTAGTAGAATGTATAACACCTGGAACAGCAACAACGGCTGTATGGAAAGTCAAATATGTGGCTGTTGATGAATTAAGTTGTATTGTAAGGCATGAAGGCATACCATATAGATTTCAAGGTACAGGATCAGGAGCAACTTGGTCGGCAGTAGGTGGTGGATATGGTGCAGCGACCGATGGTGATTGCCTACACCCATACGATACATTAACTAATGAAGAGGGTATTTATAAAGATGTGTTTTCAGCTAGTACAGATTCTGCAATTAAAGTTTCTTATGAATTTTCGGTAGATCCAATTACAGGTCAGATATTAAGTGCAACTGACAAACATAAAGCAGGAGCATGGGCTAATTTTACTTTTCCATTTCCTCACGCAGAAATCAATGGACTTATTGATGTTGGTTTTTGGTATGGTGGTGGTGCTTCTGGTAGAGATGCAGTTTGTGAACCAGCCACCCTTGATGTCGAGAATATGCATATGAGTCCACAAGGATATAGAGGATTCAATAATGGTGATACATTAAATACGGAATGTTTTGGCCAAATATCTAGCATAGATTTTTGGTTGAGAATGGATCACCAAGCTAAATTCGGATTGGGTGATGCTTATACATCTACAACAGAACCAAATATAGAGATGTCATGCCTTATGATAGACACATCTGATAACACTGTGAAACAAGATTTTATAGTTCCTTTTAACAACCAATGGTTACCTTACAAATTACCAATAAGTGGTTTCCAAACGTATAGGGCAAGAAAACCAAAGGACTCTATTGTTGATACCTTTATACCACCAAATGACTTGACAATAAACAACCAAATAGAGTGGAGAAACATTAAACAAATAATTATCCAAACATCAGGAAGTTATGATAGTTTCGGAAGGTATTGTGATAGTGCATCAACAGGAAATAAGTGGTGTAATCACACAATAAAACGAGCTGGTGTTGATATGCCTGGATTCCAATATAGAAAATTGGATATGTATATTGATGCCTTTCATTTTACAAAGCCTTTGTTAGTTTCTACAGGTCAAGATACTTCCAAAGATATAGAATCTGATTTCCTGGAAAAACCTGAAGTATTCGACTACTTCCAATTAAAAAACATCGCAGAAGCCGAAAGACAAAAACGAAAGTTTAGGCACGTTGAGTTTGAGGTTAATACAACAGGAAAATTCGACATTGAGTTTGGAGATTATTTCAAATTCAAACACGCACGTTTAATTTCTGATGGATTGGCAACAGGAGATATAGGTGGTATTAATTACATTGAATTAGTGGCCAAACGAATAGAATATAGTATAACAAAACCTGTTGATGGTAAAGGTGGATTTCTAAGAAAAATATTAGGGGTGAAAAGATTTGTCTAAGGCTGCAATAAGAAAGAATCAAGCCGATCTTATAAATCAGATGAAGAAAGAGCAAAAACAATTTTATGCCCAAAGACGACAAATGGCATCTGCTATTGGTTCAGTTAATGTTGGTAACGTAACAACAAATGCAGTTGGTATTAGTACAGGAGATACAAATATTGGTGGTAGTTCATCTGATGGACTTCCAAGAGGTGGTGGAACAATGGAAGGTCCAATAGGGTTTAACCCAAATTCTATAACCATTAGTGGTGGTAAATTAACAATGGCTAACCTTCTAACAACGCCTACGTCTTGGTGTATTGCCACAGGTGAGGGTAGTGCAGCAGATGATCTTTTTTATATAATTACGCAAAATGTAGGTTCTGATGTGGGTGCTTGGTTTTCAGGACAAATACTAATACTCCAGGCTGGTGTCTATAACATAACATTAAAGCATAGAGGTACAAGTGCAAGTAATATCTATATCCCAAGTGGATCTGACTTGACATTGACAGGATATACTTCAGGCACAAGCACAGGTGGAGAGATAGCCATTCTAATGTATGATGATCAAGTAGTAGGTGGAGAATGGATTTTAGTGGCCACAAGCAAACCATTAGGTAGTGGTGGTAGTTGGGTTGGAACAGCAACTTCAACTTTAGACATGAATAATTTTAATATTGAAGATGTTAATGCCTTAAAGATAAATTCAGGTTCGGCAGATTCATCAGAATCATTAAGCATTTATGGTACAGCTTCAACAGCAACTTTCAAATTAATTGATGATAGTGATAATATGGATTTTGCAGTAGATGATGAAGTGCTTTTCAGAATTAATGATGATGGTGTGTATTCATACAAAACACCAAATTCTGATTACGAAGTAGTGACAAAAACATATTTGGAAAGCAATTCAGTAACAAACCCTATGACAGTTGATCTTGAAATAGATCCTAACAAGTCAGTTAAATCATCTTCAACATCAGGTTCAGGTTACAATATTGGTTTTCACTGTTCAGGTAATTCAGGTGTAGGTTCAGCAGGTCAAATGGAATTGCCATACGTATCTAACTCAACAAACGCACCATCAGATGTTGTAGTAAATGGTTGGTTTGGTGACGACAATGGAAGTATCGGTATTCAGTATTACACAACATCAGGTCAAACAAGGATATGGGTAAAGGCAAACACAACATGGCAAAAGGCTTATGCGACTTAATCTATAGGTTTTTATTTAAGAATATATAAGTTATACTATGACATTATTATCTATCCTGGAAAATTATATAAACAATCTAGAACAACAAAACCAACGTTTACAACAAGAGATCCAAATTCTTCAAAATGGTTTAAAACAACAAACCAAAATTCCTAAAAAATAAATAGATAGGTTAATAAAGGGTGTTACCCAATACTAAATATGAGTATTCAAGAAATTCTTGGAAAGGACCCAAAAAGATGGAAGTATGCAGAATGTACTGAAATCCTAAATGGGAATACTACACCAGAACAAAAACAGACAGCTTCCGATAGACAGGCCTCAATAAAAGCCTGGTTAAGATCAAAGGAAGATCAGAACAAACCAATAGCACCAACACAACAATCTATTGTACAAGGTATTGATGTTTCAAAACTTGGTTTTGCACCAGATGTATATGAAGCATTAGAAAAAGGAACAACAAGTAAAACACGAGTTCTTTTGGCAAAATACAAAATTATAGAAGATGAGTTGGTAAAACATAATCTTAACAATCCACCAACTATTGGAATGTTTTTAAAACTATTAGAAAATTGTGATTAGTTAGGTTTTTATAACTAACTCACCTTATATTTTTTATGAAAGATTTTAAATTAACTGATCTTGAAGGTATTGGTCCTACAAAAGCAAAACGTTTAGAAAATAGTGGTATTACAACTCCATTAGATTTTGTCATTAGAGGTGCCAAAGAAGTATCCAGGATTACAGATATTACAATAGGAACATCGTTAAAGTTGGTCCATGATGTCAAAGCACAAATGGCCGAAGATGGTTTACCTATAATGGTTAATTCTATAGGTACTTTAAGAGAATTAAAAAAACTACAAAAGAAGTATACTGTAGGCGTGGAAGAAATAGACAGGGCTACAAGAGGTGGATTTGAAACACAGTCCATGTATGAGTTTTATGGATCAGAAGGTGCTGGTAAAACACAGCTTACATTTAGTATAACTGCATCTGTTATGGCAAACAAAGAGTCTACTTGGTTTATAGATTGTGAGGGAACATTCTCGGAAGAAAGGTTAGAAGAAATATGTAATAATAGAGATGTAGAATATGATGCAGACTTGATACAATATGATATGATAACAGATAGTGAGGATATGTTACACCTCATTAATACAAAAGCATTAGACGTTATAACAAACCATAACGTCAAAGTTATAGTTATAGATGGCCTGGTCGGTTTATTCAGAATGTTATATCATGGACGTGGGGAGTTGGCTGATCGTCAAGACATAATAGAACAAATCTTAATCAAGTTCCGAAACCTGGCCATCTATAGCAACGTTTGTATTATTATCACTAATCAAGTTATGTCAAATCCTGATCCGTTTGGTGCCAAGGTTGTTGCAGTGGGTGGTCATGTGCTAGGCCATAGTGTAAAATACATTTATGCAATAACTAAAGGTATGAAAAACAATAGAACATTAAGATTAATTAAATCACCAAGTCAGCCACAAGCAGATTACAGTTTCTTCATCAATGAAGAGGGTGTTTCCGATTCTGAAAGTAAGGCAGCTAGGGTACGCAAGAAAAAAATTGATGAGGCCTTTGTCAGTTCAGAAGGATTGGTAAAAAAGGATCTGCTAATAGATGACTCGTAAAATACTACTAGGTGATGTCTTTGAAAAGATCAAAGAGATACCTGATGAAACAGTAGATGTAGTTTGCACTTCACCACCCTATTGGGGCCTTCGTGACTATGGAGTGGAAGGCCAAATGGGTATGGAACCAGACTTCCATGATTACTTGGCCAAACTGAATACCTTAATGAGAGAATTAAGACGGGTCCTAAAGAAAACAGGAACAGTATGGGTTAATCTAGGTGATACATACTCTACAGTGTCAGGTGGTATGAAAGATATTGCCAAAGGGAATACAAAACAATATGGTAAGATTCAATATCTTGATAAAGGTACAGAAAATAAAGAAGTATATGGTATTGATCAAACTAATATGAAGAAAGGATTAAAGCCAAAATGTAGGGTTGGTATACCAGAAAGATTCTATATTAACTGCATTGATGATGGTTGGATAGCTAGAAACCATATAGTCTGGACCAAAAACAATGCGATGCCTTCAAGTGTAAAAGATAGGTTTACAAACAAATGGGAATCTGTGTTCTTCTTTGCAAAAGAAAAAAAGTATTACTTTAACCTAGATGTTGTTAGAGAAGAGTGTATAACAAAACCAAAACCATTTAATGTTAGAGTAAGAGATTCTAATAATGCAAGATTCTTACAAAAGGCTACTGATGAGGAAAAGGCCAACCATAACAAAAAAGGTGAGAAAAAATCTGATGATGGAAATGAGTATGATAAGAATGGTAAGTTACTAGATCCTAACCATAAATCAATGAGAGATAGAATAAATGAAGCACGAAAAAATGGTTCACCTCATTACAATCCTCTCGGTAATCCTTTAGGTAAAAATCCAGGTGATGTGTTCGAGTATAGGACTGGTACTGACTTGAAAGAGAATTACGATGGATCTAAATATGATAACCAGAAGGAAGAAGGTTTGCATAGGCAAGGACTTTATAAAGGAAAATACGCTGACTCTAAAGACATTAATCACCCACTAGGGAAGAACCCAGGTGACATTTTTCTAATAAACACAAAGGCGTATAAGGGTGCTCACTTTGCAGTATTTCCACCAGCCTTACCAGAGAAGATACTCAAATGTTCATGTCCTAAAGATGGACTGGTCCTAGATCCATTCTTAGGATCTGGTACTACTGCATGGGTAGCTCAACAATTAAACCTCAACTGGATAGGTATAGAGTTAAATGAAGAATATGCCAAGATAGCTAAAGATAGGTTAGGGTTGAATAATAGTTTAGGTGATTACCTATGAAAGATTCAAAAAGAAGATCATTATATGAATCAGTATTTGACGTAGTGACAGGATTTCTAATTTACCTACCAATAAACTACTTTGTTTTACCATACTTTACTACAGGAATTAACGAACATAGTATTGCAACTATGCTGACTATATCAATTATATACACATCTATAGCATTGGCCAGGAAATACACTATTAGAAGGTGGTTTGTAGACTTGAAACATAAACGTTTAAAAAAAACCACGATTAAATTGAAATGAAATGTTGTGATGAAGAATGGGATACGAAACACGTTATAAGATGTTTGAAATGTGGTAAGAGGTTAAGATGAACTGGGCTAAACGTAAGATGTATGATCTAAGGAATAATCAATTTCGGCCAGAACAAATAGAGCTTTATAAACAGATTAGGGCCACGAGAGCAAACTCGGATCTTCTAATGGAATATAAAGTTCCTTATAAATATGATGATGAAGAAAGGTTCTGCATAGGAGATATTGTAGACTTGACTAAAAAGGAGATATTCAGGATTAACGGACCTATACACTATTCATCTGACAAAAGGATTATGCGTGATGAGATTCAGAAAGAAGGCCTGGAAGCAGCAGGCTGGAAGGTTACTGATATAGATGTGGACGTGTAAAAAAACTATACATACAATACATACATTATACATACAATACATACACTTTTCCGATAGGATTATAAGTCTAAGAGAATATACTATAGTATGAATCATCATTTAACTTTCTACATTAGGCCTCATCATGTTAAAACTGTAAAGCTCATGGATAAGTTAAGAGGTAATATGTCAAAGTCAGAATTTATACTCAAATCAATTAGGTATATGGCCGACACACATGAAAAAAATAAGGACCTTCTAACACCTATTGATCAACCTACATTACATGATGATTGGCATATATGGAAGATGTATTTCCAGGGCATGAAACTAACTACTTTGGTTGATTCCATAACCAAATTGGACCAGTTGTTACGATTGGCCAAACAAGAGGTTGAAAACAGATGAACGATTGGTTTAGACGTAATGATATTATCACAGGAGATTGTGTTTCATGTATGAGTGAGATGGATATCGATACCATTGATCTAACTGTTACCAGTCCACCATACGACCAGTTGCGTGATTATAAAGGATATTCCTTTGACTTTGAGAATACTGCAAAACAACTATATCGTATAACCAAACCAGGTGGAGTAGTAGTTTGGGTGGTAGGTGATTCTGTAATAAATGGTTCAGAAAGTGGAACATCATTTAAACAAGCTTTATACTTTAAGGAGATAGGATTCAATCTGCATGATACTATGATTTATCAGAAAGCCAGTAGTTCATTACCTGATCCAACTAGATATTACCAATCTTTTGAGTATATGTTTGTGTTAAGTAAGGGTAAACCAAAAACAATTAATTTGTTAAAAGATAGAAAAAACTCTACATCAGGTAAATCAATAAATTCAGGTACTACAATTCGAGGAAAAGATGGAATAACACGCAGAAGAACAAATATGCGTGATACACGCGAATATGGGTTACGTTGGAATGTTTGGGAATATCAAGTAGGCTGGAAAAAAACCACCACAGATGATTATGCGTTCAAACACCCAGCCATGTTCCCTGAAGCTTTGGCCAAAGATCATATCCTAACATGGTCCAACGAACGTGATTTAGTATTAGATCCATTCGCTGGCAGTGGAACAACATTAAAAATGGCCAAACAAAACAATAGAGATTATTTAGGTATTGAAATGAGTGAAGAATATATAGAGATTATAAGAAAGAGGTTAGAGCAAGATGCTATCCAGAAATACTTTTAATCTTATTCCCATTAGGGATAAGTCTAAAATTCCAGCTATCTCTTGGGGTGAATATCAAAACAAAAAGTATGAAGGTGAGTTAAACACCACAAACTATGCAGTAATCTGTGGTAAAATTTCAGGTTGTGTTGTTATAGACATAGACTCTCCTGAATTAATCCAAAAGTTATTCAAGAACTGGGAAGGATTACTAAAAGGTACATTGGTAATTAAGACAGGTTCAGGTGGGTATCATGTCTATGTAAAGCCAAAGAATGATAACTATCCACCCAAGATGCCATTAACCAATCCAAATGGACAACATATAGACATTCAATCAGATGGAAGTTATGTTGTAGGACCTGGAAGTATTCACCCTAATGGTAAAGCATATGAAATTATCTCATCAACAAACGAATTGATAGACTTTGATCTTAGCACATTCTTAGAACATATCAAACAGTTTGGGTTCAATACAGATTATGGTGGTTTGAAAAGATTTGAGGAAATAGCCAAAGGTGGTTTAGGTAAGGGTGAAAGAAATGCAAGTGCCTTCAAATACGCAATTAACCTATTGGAGAATGTTCAGATGGATTCAACTACTGCATGGACTGAAGTATTAAGATGGAATAACACACTTAAACCACCAATGGAAGAGAGAGAGTTAAAGACAACCTTCGAGTCTGCATTAAAGAAATACATTAGAAAGGTAGGTACTCCACCAACTGAAAGTGAAACATTATCATTAAAACTAATGAGAGATGTGTCGGCCAAAGATGAGGGTAAGATAATATCCTTCTATGCCTACATAGCTGGTATGGACGAACATAGAACTATTACCAAGAAGTTAAAACATAACTGTGCATCATGTAATGCAGAAGTCATATCCACATCTAATGGGTTTGAAAACCCAAGAACACCACATTGTAAGAAATGTAGGCAGGAAATGGAACCAGTTGAGGAAACTAGGGAAACAGAAGATGTTAGGACCATACTATTACAAGAGATGCCTGATGAGGTACAAAACAATACGCCTGGAAGAAAGACAGCTAGGGTTCATCAAGAATTGGCCAGGTTAGTATACATATCAAGTAGAAAGATACTATTCATTGGTAAGTTTAGATCAGTAAAAGTAAGAGGTAAGATGGAAAACGAAATCATAATCGAAATATCAAAGATAGAATATGTTGAAGAGAATGTAGATATGGTAAGTACCACAGAAGAGCTAAAGAAGGTAGATGGTATGATAGATGATCAGTTCTTTGATAAATTAGCTAGCTCTTTTGCACCAAACATCTATGGTTATGATGACATAAAGAAGTCAATCCTTCTACATTTAGTAGGTGGTGGTAATACTAGAAGGACCAGAATACACATCATAATAATAGGAAATCCTGGAAGAGGAAAGTCTGAACTCTTAAACTTTACAGGAAAGTTAGGTAAATCATGTTATGTTAATGGTAAGTTAGCATCAGGAGCTGGGTTGGCTGCAGGTATAGTTAAACTATCAACTGGAGCTTCAATACCTAGTACGGGAGCATTAACCCTATATGACTTTGTAATGATTGATGAAATGGATAAGGCAAGAAAGGAAGATAGGGCTGCAATACTAGAATGTTTAGAACAGGGAACTGTATCATTAAAGAAGGTAGGTGTAGACTTGACCGTTCCAGCTAACGCAAGTATACTAGCAGCAGCAAACCCTAGACTCGGTAAATGGAAATCTGACTTGGGCCTAGAACAAAACATTAACTTGGAGTCATTCTTACTTAGTAGGTTTGACTTGATCTGGGGTGTAATACAACAAACAAGTGGTGAAAGGGCTAGGGTAGCTCATCATATTATATCCCAAGCTACATCTGAAAACGACATTCCATTCACTATTGATGAGTTAAAGAGATATGTTAATTTCTGTAGGACCATAAAACCAAAGCTTACTGAAAAGGCTGCAAAACACTTGGAAGATTTCTATGTAAGAACTGCAGACTTTATAGAAGAAAATAATGATGAAACCCTACCATTAGAAGAAAGACAGTTAGAAGGATTGATTAGAATGGCAACAGCCCATGCAAAGCTACATCTTAAAGACACTGTTGAGGTAATAGATATGCAAGAGGCCATCAGACTTTATGAAGAAAGTTTACATAGTTTTGGTATATCCACAGATTCAGGTAAAATGCAGATGGACCTAAGAAGCCCAGCCAGTAATAAGGAAGAGGCCTTCTTTGGAGCAATCAATTCCATCATGGACGATAACAAACATTTCAGACATGACGATGTGTTAGAGAAACTAAAATCATACAACAAATTCTTTAAGACAATCCACCAGGCAAAACATTACTTTGATGAGATGGTTGCTAAAGGTAGAGTCTTATTAAATGAAGATGGGAGTTATAGACTTGCAAAATTGTGATAGTATCACAGAATTTGAAAATTGTGATACTAAGGTATATATGATACACAAACTATTACTATCTATGAAAAAAGTAAGATGTCAAAACTGCAACAAAGAGTTTGATGATAACAGTCCACAAATAGAACTGGTAACTGTCAGCACATTCGGAAGATGCGTGGAATGTATTGATAACTCATTCAGTGGAAGATTATTGAGGAAGATCTAAAATGGCCTATATTGATAATTCACATCTAAATAGAGATCGTATGGAATCAGGACAGGAATTAGTCAGATTAGGTAAAGTCACAATACATGAAGATAATCCTCTAAGAGCAACAGTTGAGGGAACAAAGGATTATTCAGTAAACATATCATCACAAACTTGCACTTGCCCAGACCATGAATTTAGACATATCAAGTGTAAGCATATATGGGCTGCAATATTCCAACGACAAATCCTAATAGGATTAATCCAGGTGATGAAACAATGAGATTCTTTGTATATGATGATATTGACAGAATGGAGATAAAGTTTGGCTTTGACATGGCTAGATTATGGTGGTATAAAGCACCTATACGCTTTACACTTAATCAGATAAAATACTCACTTGGTATTATTAAGAGAGGTATCTTAAAATGAAGCTTTGTAAGTCTTGTAGAGAAATGCTCAAATCAGGTAGGGTATTATTTGATCCTCACTGTATCTGCAACCAAAATCATGGAGAGGGATTAAATGAGTAGTTATTTACCACCAGGTATTACACAATCCATGATTGATACACATTTTGGTGATACGGATAAGGATAAATGTAGTATGTGTAATCAACCAATATCTATTAAAGAACAAAATGATGAAGGTGTTTGCCATAAATGTATGTGGGGTGAAGATGATGATTAAGAATAAGATATTCAAGGAAGTCATACTTGAACCAAAGGCCAAATGTGAGTATGGTAATTGCGAACATGGACCAGAAGAACATGAAGCAGGTGTCTGTTGGGCCATAACTGATAAGAAATTGATTAATGAACCAGATGAAAAGAAGTTTTGTGGCTGCAAATCAACACCCGAATTGACACATGGTTGGGATATACTCAAAGCCAGAAACCCTATAGATGGAGAGGGTTGGCAAGATCCAGGTAAAACAATCACTATCAAAAAAGACTTTATAACAGGAAAGATAATCAAAGTAGATGTAAAGTATGATTGTATTATGATTACAAAGGTATGCAAGAAATGTAGAGGTATATTCTGTATAAGGGTAGATCAAGATGAATGTTCCAGTTGTAGATCAGAAACAATACGTTTATTAGGGTAGTATTTATATAAGCTATTGTGGTAGAGTTAGAGGATCTAGTTGCTAGACGAGATTATGCACTTAAACCTCTACTTAGAAAAACTTGTAAATGTGGAAGCACTCTTAATCTCCTTCAATCTCAATCAACAATCAAACAAATGTGTAAAGATAATTATTGTCGAAAGATATACCCTATTAATAGAAAGTGTACCTTTTGTGATACAGTTTATGACTATGATGAGATGGAATGTAAGGTATGCGATGTAGAATTAACTAAACTAACTGATGCAGAAGTAACACTGGAAGATAACCAAAAACTGATCAGAAGGTCCAAAAGGAAGGTTAAAGAGGGTAAAATCACACAAAAGGAATGTGATGATATAATTAAGAAGGCCGAGGCCGAAGATAAGATATGCGAAGTAAAAGTAAGAGAAATAAGAGAAAATCGTCAAACAGAACAACGTTTAGGGATTCAAACGCAAAAGCAGTAGCTTGGCTGCATAAGCGTGGATTTAAACAGATCCTACTTAGGACCCACTGTAGACATAAGGATTTCGTATATGCCACCAAATTCCACAAATACCTATCTACTGATTATTGGAACCGATGGGACGGTATGTGTTTTGATGGCCAGGGATACCTATGGTTTATTCAGATCAAAACAAGTGGATTTCCTAAAGATTCAGATATACAGGATTGGTTAGAAGGAAAGAAGGGTATTAGGGCATTATCCATACATTTTAAGCCTAAAACAGATACACGATTCTATTATAATCTTTAAATACAAAAAGATAGTAATAACTGTATGGCGTATTTCCAATTCAGTAAAGTGAAGGAAGTTCTCGGTGCCACAGGCACGCAAGACGATAAGAAGATTCAGCATTATGGTGAGATGGCCGATGCCTTAATAAACTCATATCTAACTGATGTAAGGGATAAGAAAGGAGTGACCGAATTTCTACAAGTTCCAGTAACAGCATCTGACTTTGTATCAACTGCAGAATTTAACATTTTAATAGATATTGCAAACCAACTAGCAGTTGGATATTTCTACAAGTTTGAGTCTGGTGATACCAGTACAGCCGATCAGGCCGAATCAGTATGGGTTAGGTTTTTCCAGTCTAAATGGCAACGACCTCAATTTGCAGTGAAAGGTGCTGAATATTGACTAACTATGAAATATGGTTAGCTGGTGATGGTGGAAATGTTGAAGATGCCAAACTATTTACTATATTTTTTGAGGAATGGGCCAGACCAACCAAGGGCCAACAACTGACAATAAAAGGAACTCTAATGGAAGTATTGAGGACCGATCCAACCACTAACCCACCTGGACAAATGGTTAAGATATATGTTCAACCATTTAATCCTAATAAACCTTTTAGTAGACATATGAAGATTAATAGGCGTACGCGTGATGCAGTCCGATATTAGAAGGGTTTATAACTAATATCAACGTTGATTAACTGTGACATTAAATAAACATGGTAATCATAAACGTATACTACCAATAGATAAAATAGCTGATAAATTTGAAAAGCATCAGAAACTACATGATTTTGAAGTAGATGAGTTATACAAAGACATACCACATAAGAAATTTACTGATATACAATATCGATATTTAGAAGTAGGTATTGAAAACCAATTTATATTTGATATAGAAACCAGTGATTTCAATCCACATTCAAACTTTATCATATGCTATAATGGTATAATGAGAAACATAGCTACAGGTAAGATAATATATGTAGAGGATTCTATGACTAAGAAAGATATAAAGAAAGCAGTTGATGAGCAAACCTTTGACTTTGACAGAAGATTATTAGAAACACTATCCTGGAACATAAAACAATCAGATCAGATAGTAGGGCATTATAGTACAAAGTTTGACTATCCATATTTTATCTCCAGGTGTATGCTAACCAAACAAGATGATTTGATACCACCTTATGGTAGGGTACTGCATCAAGATACATGGAGATTAATGAAGAGGTCAATCAATCCATCATGGAAGGGTAATACATTACGAAACTTTATCAAATTAACTGGTGGTAAAGATGAAAAGACATTTGTAGATTTAAGATATTGGTATATCACACATTTCAAGGACCATAAAGAATGGCAAAAGGCCATGAATTATATCCAAGATCATTGTAGAAAAGATGTCAAAATGACACTAAGTGGTTTAAAGAAGGCAGAAGTATTTAATCCAATAAGTCGAGTTAGATGCTAATGTTAAGTGATAGAGAGAAATTCATAGGATTTTATTCCATGTTTTTAACTACTCATATAGGCCTGGGTGTAAACCCACATGAATTGGACCATGATGGTATGGGGTACATCTTTAATGCATTATTAGAAACTATCAGAAAGTCAAACTGTCCAACAGTTACCGAAGAAGAGGCCAAATCAATAATAGAAGATTTTAATGTAGAAATGTTTAAAATTAAAACAGTAATAGATGAAGCTATACAAAGTCAAAAGTTAGGTGAGAGGGTATGATGCTGACAGAATTAGAAAGGCAAGAAATAATATTCTCAATAGGACAGGCTAAACGATGGTTGGAAAACCATTGGAAACATCTAGGTCCAGAATATAATATATCATATTATAAGAGAAAGAAAGAGGCCGAATGGCATTTAGACTACGCATTGGGTATAGCTGATAGGGCATTAAAAAGGAAGAAAGAAAGGGAAAGAAATGCCAACCGTTAAAGTTCAACGAATGTTCCCTAATTGCGAGAAATATAAGAAATGCTGCTCAGATTCAGGTATGGAAGAGTTAATGGATAAGGTTAAAAAAATACATAATTTTGGAGAGATGATCCAGGATATGCTTGAAGAATCTAAGAAAAACGTCAAAACTTAAATCCTTTGATTGTATAGGTATATTGATATGAACGCTGAATTACTAGGTATAATAGCAGTGGGGATAATACTCTTATGTATAGGGTGTGTTATTATTGTGGAAACCAATGATATACAATTCACATCAGATACAGAAAGACATCTTGGACCATTTACTTCATCAACTAACACCAATAACATACCATATTGCTATCCAAGTATATTGCCTGAATGTCAATAGGGTTGAACCATGGGATTAACTGTGGATTTCAAATGCTCGAAAGATGATAATAGAGGTATTTATTATTCAGAAACAAGTAGAGCAATAGTTTACCTGGCCATGCATGAAACCCTAGAAGATGTCATTAAGACTATAAACCATGAGGTTTACCATCATTGTTTAGAAGAGAATGGTGAGTCTGACAAAATGGACGAGGAACAAGAAGAGAAAACAATATTCTTCTTACAATGGGCCGATGTATCTATCTAATCTTTTATACCAATAATCCTATTATATACTGTGGGTAGTGTGAGCTTGCACAACTCGAAAGGGTAGACTGGAGTAGCGAACCAGCCCACAATAGTGTACTTTATATAGAGTATTATTCTAGGGTATGCATGAATAAAACAACTCAAAAAGCATGGAAAGGTATATGTCTGAAATGTGGAAAAATATACAGAAACCCACCCACTACAAGAAATGATATGGAACATCATTGTAGTCAATGCGATGAATGTTGGAATAGAACAGTTGAAAGTCACACATCACGATTGATAGGCAAAGTTCTAACCGAAAAGGAATTACGAGATTAAACATATCAATTACTTAAATATGTAATACACCAATATTACTTATGTCTGATAAAATAGACAATAATAGACAAAAAAGGGGTAGGCCAACCAAGGCAAAACAATCAAAGAATAGGAAGAAATGCCAGGAAGCTTATGAAAACTATTACTCGGCTGGCCATACTGCAAACATATTGGACCTTAATCGTCATACTGTAGAGAAATACTTTAAAGAGTTTCAAGAGGCCGAAATAGAAGAAACTAATTATGATTTTATACTAAGACAAAGATCAGCCAAGAACCGCGTCCTAACCAAACTAGATGGTATATTAGAGAAACTCTATGGCCAACTAGATGATATTGAGAATGTAATTGCTGATGACAAACATGGTGAAACCCACGACATAGGCAAGTATGAGTATATGAGGACTCAAATATTAGGGAAGCTATCTGACATACTACAACAAAAGGCCAGTATAGAGATAACACCAACGCTTGACATTACAATAGATAAATATTTAGAGGAAAGGTATGGACAGTTTATTAAAAAAGAAGTATGAGCTTAACAATCGTGAGTTTCATAAACTAACTAGCCAAATAGAGTTAGAAGTTCCCACCCAAAATTTCAAGGTTCCAGAGGGTTTTAAGGAGTTTAATGAGATGATAGGCCTACCTATTCACCCTGGAACTGGTAATGAAACAGAAGTATTCGACTATCAAGTAGAGTATTTTGATGCATGGCAAAAACATCATAAGCTGATCCTCAACAAGTCTAGGAAGATAGGTGCAACCGAAACTGCATTAAGGATTATTGCATATAACTGTCTAAGAGGAAACTACTCGGGCCATAGGGTTATGATTGTAGCTGGGAACAAACAAGATGTGGCCAATAGGTTTATTCAAAGGTTTAAGAGTCTATTTATGAAAGGCCTTACTGATTTAGATAATAGAAGGTTTGAGTATGAGAATATAGTGGTCCGAGAGGATAGTAAGTCATGCACTGTAAACAATACATATATCCAGGCCTATCCATCAAACGAGTCTGTAAGAGGAGAAGAGAATGTAATATGTGTATTCATGTCTGAATGTGCCTTTATAAACCTCATTGATGATAGTAAGGTATACAACGCACTCCACCCAAACGTAGCCAATATTAAAACAGCAGATTTTGTTATGGAATCCACACCCAATGGTAAACGTGGGTTCTTTTGGGCCAACTATGATGCAAACTCAGAATACCATAAATTAGAGCAAGATTATACAGTTAGTCTAGGTAAATTACTAGACACAGACTTTATAAAGGCCGAAAAGAAAAACCCTAGAATAGACTTTGACCAGGAATATGGTTGTAAGTTTACCACTAGTTTATCTGCAGCTTTTAAAGAAGATGAGATTATATTTGAAGAGAAGCCTATAAATATGTATGATGACTTATGATATGTATGGTAAAAGTATGTCAATCAAAATGTCATAAATATGGTAGTAGAGTTATGATCAAAGGTGAGAGTCCATACAACCGATATGTTTATTGTGCTGTATGCAGAAAGTGGATTAATAAATACCTGGTTGGATTATATTGCCCATGTTGTAATGCCAGGATTAGAAAAGTATCACATCATAATATGGCCAAAAACCATTACGAGAAGGTTACTGCATAATGGAAAGCTTTGTTTGTACCAGTTGTTTTAGGAAAGGAGAACAATCAGAATTAAAATGGTGGAATAATAGGCAAGTATGTGATCGATGTTATTTTAAATATATTAAATATGACAGACTTCGTTCAGATCTTAATGATGAGGAACGTAAGAAAATACTCGATGAATTACTAAGTATGGGAGAAAAGAAATATGGGAATGATGTGTAAGGGCCACTGTAAATTAATACATTTTCCAAAGCCCTATTTAGGCCGAGCTGCCTTCCCATACCTCACACATGGGTATTGCAGAACGTGTGTGTTTTGGATACCATTAAAGCAAGGCCAAGGACCATATAAAAACAGATGTCCATGCTGTAATAGTCTATATTCCATGAGGCCTAGACTAAATGATAAGAAGGCCAGGTATGCTAAATACCTCAAACTTACTAAACGACATACAGTTACGCTGGATCATCGTTATACCAAAGGTTATAAAGTTTTTAAGTAATAATATATTAATATTATTGTGGCAACATATAAGGATTGGATTGTAGAACACCCTAAAAAAGGGAAGGTTAAACTAGGTAAACTATCCCATAATGAGTTATGCAGATTTACATTTGACCTATATATTATGAACCAGGAAATGAGTCAGAAACTTAAAGAGTTTGTGAAACTCTTTGATGATTTAGAAAAGAGGAAGGAAGCTGATCAGAATGTTAAAGAAGATTGATGATATTGAACCTTTACATGGCCAAACTCAAAAGGAAAGGAAAGGCCAGATATGCGAGAGATGTGGTGAAGAAATGGAAAACATACAAGTATGTCATCAACGATGCAATAACTGTGGTAACGAATTAACGTGTTCTGATTAATATGGAAAATGATCTATTCATATGGTTTCTTTGTGGTTGTTATTTGCTAGGTGGAATAACAATAGGGTATTACTTTAATGCCTGGAGAAATAGAAAAGGCCACCAAACAGGAACAGGTAGGTGGGATTGGTCCAATAGGCCTAAAGATGGATTTAACTAATTTTATCCTTATATAACATAATACTGCTTATATAGTATGGGTAGTGCTAGGATTAATGCAATTAGACAAAGACTAGGCGTAACTGGTATGCCAAAAGACTTTGGTAAGAAACGTAAAAGGTTCAAAGAAGATAAGGATATTGACAAATTAGTAGATGATATAACAGATGTAGTAATGAAAGAACGAAGAAAGATTATAAAAGATAATTCAAGAGGTGGAAGGCCACGTGGAATGAGAAAAGATCTTAGTACACCATTAATAAAAGAAGTGCCATTTGGACCAGAAACAAGAGGAATAGCACAACGACCACATGGTGATCCAGAAAACTTTGATTTTATAGATCATAGACCATTTACTGATCTAACATTTGAAGAAGGTGAAGCAAAGGCCAAAGAAATGGGGTTACCTACAAATGAAGAACAATTACACAAACCATATACTGCACACCCATTTAGGGTAATACCACATGGTGGCATATCTATACCAAAAGAACAGAAGCGTAAGATATTACCTTTTGAGAAAAGAAATTGGGAAAAGAGTAAAAAATTAAGATCAAGATCAAAGAGGTATGACCAAAGAGAACAAGATGCAGAAGAAATAGCATTAGATATAATGAATGATGAAAAACCTAGTAGATTGGTTAATAGAAGAACAAAGAAGATTAGGCCACCTAAACCTGTTAGAAGTGACTTTGCAGAAATCATTACGGCCAAACAAAAGTCTGCAAGAGTAGAAGCACTTAGGCAAAGACTAGGAATCAAATACTATAATGAAGGCCAAAACATAATAAAAAGAACTGATGCAAGGCCAACCTTCCTTACACCAGAAGGTAATTATGTAGGTAAACCAAACCGATATAATTTAAAAAGCATGGATAATTATTCACATAGTCAATATATAGAAGATATTAAAGATCCAAATCCAGGTAATTATCCAAACATGGGCGACTATACAGATAACCCAAGAGTATTAGATTATATGGATAGGGAAGATATGGTTAGAGTTAATAGTTATAGTGCTGGTACAGATGTTGAGGTCCTAAATGAACCAGATCCAAATCAAATTAAGGCAATAAGAAAGATATTTCAAGAAGATGCAACACCACGGGATATGGGTGGGTATGCGAATATGACCAAACACACAAAGGCATCTGTATGGGGAATGGGTGATGAT
>Ga0310345_10002056_pt1 | contig 20949 bp, 15 predicted proteins | sample HC15DNA20500_MG_FD_204667 | JGI IMG/M metagenome (GOLD analysis project Ga0310345, IMG submission 204667) | Marine microbial communities from station ALOHA, North Pacific Subtropical Gyre - HC15-DNA-20-500_MG | ecosystem: Environmental > Aquatic > Marine > Oceanic | place: Pacific Ocean: North...
GCAGCACACGCCTGTTTTTGGGGGATGGTCTTGGGAGAGCCGATGAGACCCATGGCAGGCGCACCTGCCGCGACGGCACCCGAGGTAACGAGGATGATCTGGTGCTGCTTCTGCAGAAGCCGAGCCAGGCTTTCCACCAGCCTTCCAATTCGAATCCTGTCCAATTCCTGGCCCTCGCCAACCAGCACGCCCGAACCCACCTTCACTACGATGCGCTGGGCACTGGAGAGAGTCTGACGAAACTGACGGTTCGATTGCTGTTGTCCCATGCTGTTATCCCAGAGTACGACAATTCCCTATGTTAAAGGCGTGCTCGGGAAGGTCAAGGTTCGACCTTCTTGGATGAAGCACGTAGCATACCTCGTAGTGAGATGCTGACACCTGGTCAGAATGTCGATTGAACCATCAGTTTTTCTTCGAAGGAGCCTGAGACATGAATCGTCGAACTTTTCTAGGAGCGGGATTGGCAATGGGGGCGGGTCCCAGTCCAGTGGAGGGTAGTCCTAAAGGCCATCCTCCGTCGGAGAGGCGAAATCCGTCGGCCTCCCGAAGCATTGCGAGTGAGGCATTCGGGAACACCGACTACGATGCCATCTGGTATCTGGTCAATGTAGGTTTCTTGATTCGCCTCCAGGGAAGCTTCATTCTCCTGGACCCAATCTTCAGTGGAGACAATCCAGAATACGTCCAAACCAGAGAGAAGTATCAAGCCACGGGTCGGCCACAAGTTGAGGTGAAGCACTACGATCTCGAACAGGTCTATACCCAGCCGTCTCACTTTCCTCTGCGGGCCGATGAAGTGAAGAAGGCAGATGTTGTTCTACTCACCCATGAACACACCGATCATTGTGACCCCAGGTCGATCCAGAAGATCGCCCATCTGAAGCCCAAGATCGTCGCCTCCAAGGCCTGCCACAAAGACCTGCTGAAGCAAGGAATCGCAGCGGGACTGCTGGTCGAAGGACGCTATGGATCCGCCTTCGATTTCGAGAATTTTTCCATCGAAATCCAGTATTCCGATCATTCGCCGGGTGCCTGTGGTTTCCTGATCAAGACCCGACATGGGAACATCTACCATCCCGGCGACAACCGGTTCGATCACGAGCGGAAGAACGAGATGTGCAATCTGGACGTCGATTATCTGCTCCTGCCCATCAACGACACCAACTTCGGCGTAGGCTTCGCGGCGCTGCTCACCCAGATACTCCAGCCGCGGGTTGTAATCCCCTGTCACTTCGGCTTCTTCTATCCTCCGGTACGCTCACAGGGAGGGCACCCGGCCGAGTACGTTACGGCCATTGCCGCTCGCAATTACCATATCCCAAATACGGACATCGTGATCTTGAAGCCGGGTGGGAAGTACGTGTTGGTATAGAGGCCGATCAACAACGACTGACAAGTAGCACGGGCACTCTTGCCCGTCGGGGGACTGACGGGCAAGAGTGCCCATCCTACGGTCGCTTCCTTTTTTGTAGTTCCATAGATATTTTGTAGTTCCATAGATATAACGTCTGTAGCTTTGTACTAGCGAAACCTATGGGAGCGAAACCATGATTATTGATTCTCACGTCTATTGTTTTCCCTCCGGGGATGAGCCTGCGGGGCACTCCAGCGGAAAAGAGCACCTGAAATGGCTCCAGATGGCGCATGCGGGACACCATCAACCTGCCTGGAGAGTCCGGGATGGGGCGGCTGCTTCCTCGGAGCCGCTGGCTCCTCCGGGAGTCGATCAGCGGCTTGATCTAACGGATGTGGATTTCAGGGTTGACCACGACCGCGGTCGGGTCGTGTGGACGGTCGACGGCGAGGATTACACCAAGCAGTTCTACCCCCCGAACCTGAAGCATCTCGAGTACACGGCCCACAGCCTGATCGCCGAGATGGACTACGCTGGCGTCGATGCCGCAGTGCTGCACACTGATCCCATGTTGGGTCGGGATGTTGCCTACCTGGCGGAGTGTGTGCGGCTCTATCCGGATCGCTTGCGATCCATGGCTCCAGTCGACGAGTGGCGCCTGAGGAGCGAGACCGATTCTGTGATCGAGGAACTCGAGACGGCGATCTCCGGCTTTGGACTCCATGCCATCAAGTTCATTCCTCCACTGGCCTATCTGGAGGGCAGTGACCCCTGGGACGATGGTCCTTTTCGACCCTTCTGGAAAGCCGCTTCAGGGTTGGGTGTGCCCGTGTTTTTCACGCTGGGGACGGACCCCAGAGAGTTGACTGAAGAGCTGAGCCGGCAGGAGCAGCAGCAGGGCTATCTCGACCAGCTCAAGATTCTGATGCGCTGGATGGAACGCTATCCTGACGTGATCTGCGGCCTCACCCACGGCTTTCCCTGGAGGGTGTTCGTAGACGGCAACCAGATCACCCTTCCGGAAGCTATCTGGGAGCCATTCCGCAATCCTAAATGCCATCTCGAGGTCAGCTTTCCAGTTCGCCTGGGAGACCTGTTCGACTTTCCCTACCGCGAGGTCTGGTCCACGCTGGAGATGATGTGTCGGGAAATCGGCCCTGGCCAACTTCTCTGGGGAACCGATATGCCGTTCCAGAACAGGTTCTGCACCTATCGGCAGTCGCGTGATTGGGTCGAGAGATACTGCGACTTCCTAGGTCCGGAGGATCTCGCTCAGATTATGGGAGGTACTGCGGCCAGGATCCTTGGGTTGTAGCTCTCAGTTGAAACTTCATTGGAATCGTGCCCTCCCCAACCCCTCGCTTGCGCTTCAGGCTTTCATGGCTTGAATAGTTTCTTTCCTGTACGATCCGGTGCAGCCGGTGGCGGGGCTCAGCTGAAACTTCATCGGCGACGAGATCATGTAATAGTCGCCATTTGACAGAGCCGTGACCGTGAGGGAGCGGGATCTGATCACGGATCGGATCCCCTTTGACTTCAATAACCAGAGCGCCTCTCCGTCCCCAGGGGGCATCATTCCCGACATCAAGATGTCGGATCCCGCTCCCTCACGGTCACGGCTCTGTCAGTGGTGCTAGCGAGGATCATCGCAGAGGCAACCCAAGCTGCTTCCCGCTTGATCCCAGCCGATTCAGTCTGGTTCTCCACTCTTCCGCTGCAGGACCAAAACCCAGAGCGCACAAAGAACAAGAAACGTGATCCCCAGGAGCCAAAGCAAGGTTGCCGTAGGTGCGAAGATCAGCACCACGGATCCAACCCCGATGAACACGCGCTCGACCAGACCAAGAGGTCGATTGAGATAGCCTACCAAGGCCACCGCCCAACCGGCACTGCCCGCCAACAGTGACAGAAAGGCTATTGCAACCCAGCCTGGGGACCCTACTCCCAATAGGCGCGTATCGAAAACGAAAGCAAAAGGGATCAAGAAAGAGACAAAGCTGAGACGGCAAGCAAGGAAGCTTGTCCGCATGGGCTGACTTCCGGCTATCCCTGCTGCTGTATAGGAAGCCAAGGCTACCGGAGGCGTGATCATGGACAAGACGCAGTAGTACATGACGAAGAAATGCGCCTGCATTTCCGAGATGTTCATTTCAAGGAGTGCCGGGACGAACAGAATAGCACCGATACTATAGGCCGCTACGGTTGGCAGTCCCGTACCCATGATCAGGCAACCCAACATGATCAGGAGCATGGAGCCCAGCCACGAGCCATCTCCTCCAGCGATCAGCTGCGAGGAAAACTTGAGAGCTAGATTGGACTGGATTGCGACTGCAATGATGATACCAATCGCTGATATGGGTATCGCTACCTGACTAGCCTGTCTGGTTCCCTCGAAGAAAGCGTCGATCAGTCGGGGTAGGTCGAGCCGATTCACGGGTTGGACCAGGCCGATGACGATGCAGGCAGCGGTAGCCACGGTAGCAGCGTAGGTGGCCGAATATCCCGATAGCAAAACCAGTACCAGGGCGACGGCGGGAGTCAACAGGTAGACGCGCCCCAGGATCGGAGGTTGGGTTTCCTTGGTTTCGTCCTGGACGGTTCCTACCCCGGTCTTGCGGGCGTCGAGATCAACCTGGACGAAAATGGTGGTGTAAAAGGCCAGGGCGGGTATGAGTCCAGCCAGAGCGACGCCGGTGTAGTCGATCTGCAGCATCTCGGCGAGCAGAAAGGCGGCTACCCCCATGACTGGTGGCATCAACTGTCCACCGGTGGAGGAGATGGCCTCGATTGCCGCCGCCTGTTCCCTGGAGTAGCCTGCTTTCCGCATCAGGGGGATGGTGAACACACCGGTTGCCGCGACGTTCGCGACGGCACTTCCGCTGATGCTCCCCATGAGGCTGCTAGAAACAACCGCGGCCTTGGCCGCACCCGCACGGTGTCGTCCACTGAGTCTGAGCCCAATGTCGATGAAGAGCTGACCTCCTCCGATTGAAGAGTAGACCGCGCCAAAAACGATGAAGTAGAAGACGAACTGCAGCGAGGTCTGTGTGGTGATGCCCAGGATGCCGTTTAGAGACATCGTCAGGATCTCCACTGCCTGATCCAGACTGAACCCCGAAAAGTTCAGCCAGCCCGGAACCCATTTCCCTACGAAGGCATAGCCCAGAAAGAGCAACAGGACCGTCAACAGCGACCAACCTACGGCCCTGCGGACGGCTTCGAGGAGCACTGCCAGAAGCAGGATGCCGAAACAGATATCGATGGCCCCGACAGGATCGATCCCCTCCATGCGCTCCGTCAGGCGGGTAGAGGAGAGCAGGTAATATGCCCCGCCGGCACACGCGGCCGCTGTCAGGACAGAGTCGATAAGCACTCCGCAGACTGGTCCCAGCCTTCTCGACGTGAGCGGGTTCCAGAGTAAGAACAGGACCAGGGCCAGGATCAGGTGGAGGGGGCGCTGTACCAGGGGTGCTTGGGGATACCAGATAATGTAGAGCTGGAAAACGAGCCAGAAGATCCCGAGCAGAGCGCGGAACCAGCGAACGAGCCCTCCGAATCGAGTGTGATCTCCTGGGATCAGAGCCATCCCTTTTCCCGGTAATAACGCTGGGCTCCAGGATGCAACGGAATGCCAGTCTTCTCAGCCGAACCGGACTGGGCCGGGTCGAAATCGATCCAGGCTTTGTGGGCCGTTGCCATCCGGTCTTTGTTTTCGCAGATCGTCTTGGTGATCAAGTAGGCAAGATCGGAGGAGAGAGACTGGTGGGCAATCACGACCGTCCCCAACTCGATGGCCTGAGTCGGGCCCGACTGCCCCTTGAACCAATGCGGCATGGAGCTCGAGTGTATGCCCCGCTCTGAAAGTTTGCTCAAGACGTTCCCGGGCATATCGATGAAACGGACATCGATCGTTCGAGTCACTTCGGTAACGGTTGGATGTCCTCGGAGGGCGGTTTCAAAGTAGAGGTCGGCACCTCCATCTCTGAGCAGGCTGGGAATCTGGTTGGCCGTCACCTGGATGATCCTTCCTCCTCTGGATTCGATCCGTTCTCGACTAGTTCCCAAGAGCTCAAAGATGAGGTCGACCAGCAGGGGAACCGAGCTCCCTTGAGGTTTCATTACGACCCGAATGGGTTGGTCGGAGAGCAATGCCTGCTCCAGGGTGTCGTAGCCGGTGCGATCGATGAACTCCTGCTGCAGGATGGCTGTCACCCACACCGAGTTCAATCCTCCCACCAGAGCCCGGAGGTTTGAATGCTTCTTGCCCCGGTAGACTCCGGGCTCGCCATGATAGGCCCAGAAGGACGTAAAGGTTTGAGCAAGAGCAATGGTCTCGTCCCCACGGTCGACCAGTATGGGATTGCCCACGCCTCCGCCGCGGGCGATGACCTCGACCCGGCTATTCTCGGGGAGGGCTTCCTGCAACAGGCTCGCCAGAGTAGCGCCAAAGACGTACCAGGAGGTGCCCGGCGCCATGGCGCCTATGCTGATCTCGAGCCGCTCTTCTGCCGTGCCGCAGGACCCTGTTAGTCCTGCCAGGAGCAGTATCGCTACCAATAGCAGCTGTCTAGGAGCCTGCGCGGTAGAAACTGATCTACTACGAAAACGGTAACATCGGCCCATATTCCCCCGATTTTTCGAAGAATAGAACAACTATGCCCCTCGAAATCGAGAAAATCTGGCCTCGATTCCCCGCTTTCTCCCTACGATCATTTCTACCGCGCAGACTCCTATCTCGCACTTCTTTCCCCATGGCTCACTTTCCTGTGTTCTTACCACAACAACACGACAAGCGCGAAGTCTATCTGACGTAGCTTTGGGCTCCAGGCCGAAGTAATTCTGTCCAGCCTTGCCGCCGACGGACTGCGGCCTGGAGCCCACCGCTACCAAGATCGGTTTTCAAAAAAGCTCCAGCTGACGGTCGTCGCCGATGACCTTGGCGAAGTCCAGGCCAAGAAGCTTCAGCAGGGGCTCCGCCACCGGACGGATCTGTTTCTGGACGTAGTGCTCACGGTCGATCGGGCTCTCCAGCTTTTGGATCGGCTCAGGGCCGTTGTGGGTCATGTAATAGGAAATCAGGCGCCCCGATCGATGGTCCATCTTGCGGGCGGCTGCCACGTGCGGCGGGTTGTGGCTGTAGTCGCTCAATTCCTTGTGCAGCGCCTTGTGGTAGATCAACTGGTCGTCGAGGCGTGCCCGACGTAGGTCGTCCACTACCTGCTTCAGGTAGTCATCCAAGCGCTGCTCTGAGAAGAGTCGTCGGTAGAGTTCCTTTTGAACTCTTCGTGCAAGCTCGGTCCAGTCACGGCGGACGACCTCCATGCCGGTGAAAAGAAGTGCCTCTGAATCGCCCTCTCCCACCAGACCCACGTAGCGCTTCCGGGCTCCGGCTCCACCTTGCCGGGTCGTAGGGATGTGGAGTTTTCGGTAGAGCTTCTCGAACTGCAGCTTCAGATGACTCTCGACCCTCCAGGTTGTTCCAATGTGCTTGGCCAGATCAGTGTTGAGCTTTCTCGCCAGGTCGTGACCGAAGGCCAGAGCCTCTTGCGCCTGATCCCTGTTGGAGAGTACGAAAAGGCTGTCGGTGTCGCCATAGATGACCTGCACTCCGTAGGACTCGAGTCGCTGCTTCGACCACTGCAGCAGGGTGCGGCCGAAGCTGGTGATGGCACCTGCCAGTTTGGGTGCATGGAAGCGGCAGGTCGGCGTGCCGAGGACGCCGTAGAAGGAATTCATGAGGATTTTTATGGCCTGACTGGTCACCTGATCGCCGGAGGCTTTGGCGGCTTTTCGGCGGGGAAGAAGCTCCTTCAGGAGCTCGGTCAGAACGCCGGTTTGGCGTCGAAACAAGGCTCCGTTGGGAGCGACAATCAGGTCTTCTCCGGGCTCGGGATCGGGCCTATATCCCAAGGGATCGATCTCGAAGGTTCGAATGAGATTGGGGTAGAGGCTTTCGAAGTCGAAGACCAGGACGTTCCGGTAGAGTCCTGGTTCAGGGTTGATCACATACCCCCCGGGATCCGATCCGGCGTTGGTGGTCTCTTCGGAGCCCACGTTGGGGGCCACGATACCCCGGCGGTGCAGTTGGCTCAGGTAGAGGAAGTCGAAGGCAGCGACCGAGCCTGCGACCCGATCGAGGGGAAGTCCTGTGAGCAGGCTCCGTTCCACCGTCAGGTCGATGAGTTTCAGCCGGTTCAGGATCTCCAGGACCAGGTGAGCATCGTTCAAGTTGTACTCGACCAGCCGGCGACGGTCATGGAGATAGGTGTCCAGGATGGTCTGAGCCCCATTTTCACCCAGGGTCTTACCTTCACCCAGAACTTCGCGGGCCACGAAATCCAGCGAGTAGTGCTCCATCTTGACGAAGGATCCCCGGAGTAGATGGATGCCGTCGAGTACCACCCTCCCCGTGATTGAGGCCTCGAAGGAACTCCAGGGGGATCGGGAAGGGCGGAGGCGGAGAGGCCTCTGATCTCGTCCCAGCAGCAAGGCAACTCCGGATGCCCCGGCCAGACGCTCCAGCACCCTCAGATCGAAGTCGACCACGTTCCAGCCGGTCAGCACGTCGGGGTCGAGCTCCTGTATGCGCCTTGCAAATGCCCGCATCAGCTCCTCCTGTCCGGGGAAGGAGCGGGTGCCCTCGGGAACCAGGTCCTCGCCAGGATTGACAAGCAGCACCTCAGCGGCCCCACAGCCGTACAGGGCGATGGAGAAAAGACGGCGTGCTTCCGGATCTGTCTCTATGTCGATCGAGAGCACCGACAATGCTGGAGCCCAGCGTTCCGGCTGGATTTCAGGGTTGCCGTAAATAACCTGACCGCCTGGCTCCTGCCGTCCGTCCGAACTGATTTCCAGGGAACCCCGAATTCCGCGATCGATCAGAAAGCGCATGGCAAAGCGCACGTCCGCCTCGTAGCAGCGGATACCCTGACGGATCAAGTGGTCCCGTAGCGGAGGTGTGTCCGAGGGTAGGGAAAGATTCACTCGTGCGACCGGCTGGCCAGCGAGTGTCCTGCGCGGCGAGGGAGCCAGATCGATCGTCGCCAGCGTACTCGCTCGCTCGGCATCCGACGTTTCAATGTAGAAGTGGGGAACTTCCCGATCGTCTCTTATCAGGAAGGCCTCGCCAGTCTCCAAGCGACCGTAGAGGTGGATGACCGAACGATTCCGCTCGATGTGGTAGGTAGGCTGAAGAATGAAACCACGCACCGGTTAATCCATCAAGTCGCAGGTCCGTAGACGTCGGCTGATAACTGAAAATCTATAGCGCAATCAACTGAGAGACTCAGCTGGTTAGCTCGGCCACCAGCTGACGCTGGATCCAGGGGAAAACTTCTCCATCGCTTACTACGCCGAAGTTTATGCGTGTAGCCCAGGGTTTCAATGCGAGGCGAGCTACCCTGGGTTTGAGTTGTCTTTTGTCTTTTCTACGCTGAAAACGTTCTCCCAAGTTTGCCGAGGTTTCAGGTCAGTCTCACCCCCAGGAAGCGCTGGCCCCATTCGAGAAAGAAACTTCGGTCGAGCATAGGCGATATCGTGCGTCACTCCGTGGGGAAGAGTTGTCCGGCTCTCTCCTCGGAACCTGGGCTCATTTTGCTAACGGCTCAAGTCGTTCGCAGCTCTGTCGGACTTGGTTTCGTAACGCTTGTAGTTCACCCGTTGGCGGCACCTTCGGAGGACAGGAGACGTGCGACGTAATCTTGAAGTTGCAGCGTAGCTCCATAAGGCTTCTAGTCAAGAAACCCGCGACCTGCGACCGTCATCTAGAACAACTTCCTGAATCCCCTCGCAATCAGAGCGAACTGTATATCCTTCACGTCCTCGTTGGAGAGCATGCTGCGGTATCGATGGGAGTTCCAGGCAGGGAACCAGGGGGTGTAGAGGAGACGCTTGGGCATTTCTTTGAGGACCTGGTTTGAGAGTTGACTGACCAGGTAGCGATCGGGCTTCAACTTGGGGTCCAGCTCCGAAAGGATTCCACTGATGGTTGATCTGCGCCTTGATGAAGAGCCCCAGGTTGAAACGGATCTTGTAGCCTTCCCTGGTCAGGTTCTTCATCAGCTCTCCCAGGACGTCGAACGCTCTCTTTCCCTTCATCTGGGTTAGAGTCTGAGCAACCACCTGACGGACCCTCTTCTGTTCGGATTCGGCTTTCCACGAGTCTCCCTCGATCAGGGCTCCGACATGATTGCGAAGTCGTTTGGGGTCCCTCAGGAAGATGCCCAGGAACAACTGCATCAGCGCTTCTCGTTGTGAGTGTGGAAGGCTGCCGCACAGTCCCCAGTCGAGTAGGGCCAACCGAAAGGGATCCGCTGGGTTGTCGAGAACGTGGAAGACATTTCCGGAGTAGGGATCGCCGTGGAAAAGGGCTTCATCGGTCTCGGCCAGAAGCACGTCGACAGCCAACAGATCCAATAACCTACGGGCCAACTTGGCTCGTGACCGGGCCTCTCCGTCAAAGGCCTCAGCGACCTTTTCACCGTGGACAAACTCCATGAAGGTGACACGATCGGTCGACAGAGAGTAGAGTTTTGGGACCAGCACTTTCCGGTTGCCTCGATAGTAGCGTACGGCTCTTGTTAGATTCTGCTGTTCCTCGACGATTACGATCTTCTTGGAGAGGGCCTCTCTGACGTTTGCGAAAGTTTCCAAAATGGGGATCGCCCCAATCTCATAGGTCTCGCGATGAGTTGCAAAATACTGGGTGAGCTGATCGAAGATGACGAGTTCTTCCTGCATGGCGGAAACAGCCTGGGGCTTGATGATCTTGAGGACCGCCTCGGTGCGCTTCTTTTCTCCAGGCAGAACCAGGCTACAGCGAAGAACGGCACCCACCGTTGCCTCTGCTAGAATCTGATCCGCAAACTGGATCCGGTATTGTCTTGCGGTTTCGTCTCCTATCTCCTCCAAGGTAAAGCAAGTAGAAGCGATGGCTTGGGTGGTCTTCAGGCTATTCTCTAGGACTTGTAGTGTCGCTCGGACGTCGGCAGGAATGGAGGGGTTTCTGGCGAGAATCTGACCAATCTTTCGCAGGGTCGGAGTCTGGGAGAGAAAGCCTAGAAGGTGTTGTCTCCGATCGGCTTCGGTCGGCAGCTTGGCCTGATCGAAGAGACGTCGCACCAATCGTTTTTCATCGAGATGATGCAGGAAGAACAAGAGGGAATCGTGGACGATGGGCAGCCAGTCTTTGGATTCTGGTGGGATGATGTCCAGTACCCGGGAGCGGTGTAAAAACAATTCCAGGACGTCGGCCCGATGTTCGTCCCAATTGATGCTCTTGAGAATCGCTATCAGCTCGTCGATGGATGGATTCTTTCCATCCGCGGAGACTTGGGACTGGACCAGTCCCAGGATTCGGAGCTGCTGTGATGGATCAAGTTCTCCGATCGACGCTGCCAGGCGAAGCAAACTCTCGGCGGAGAGATCAAGGGAGTCGTAGTGCTCGCGGGGCGTGGGAAGGGGGACGTCGACGCAGAGTATCGGGTCTAGCTGGACAAGAAAGACAAGGGGAAGCAGGGCGAATCCTGGAAGAAGGGAGGCGAGACGAAAGCGAGGCATGGCACGGAAGAACTTACCATACTCTTGATCAGATCATTCGCTCATTACCCGGCCGAACAGCTCTTTGACCACGTGGTGGTGCTTGATCACGATGACCGTCTTGCTGGATTCCTGGGCGATTTCCTCGGGGATACTGCCGAACAGGATCTGTTTGGAAAAACTCTGCCCAGCGGCGCCAACGACCACACCGTCGTGGTGCTCCGACTCCTCAATGATGCCTTCACTGATGGACCGGTGGCGGACGATGTGGGTTTCGACTGAATTGAAGCCATCGGACTCCCGCATCTCAGTCCGGATCTGGTTCAGCCGGGCGTTCTCGGATTGGATCAACTCCTCCTGCGCCTCAACGGGCACGACGCTACACAGGGTCAGCTGACCTCCCCAGGTGGCGGCGAGATCGGTGGCATAGCGCTCCGCCTCACGGGCATGGATAACTCTGGCCGTGGGCAGGAGCAGTCGCTTGGGCAACCCGTCTGCTGTTAGCTTGACCAACATGATATCCGTCCGGATCTTGTCCACTACTTCGTCGGTTACCTCCCCCAGGATTCGGCGTGTTGTCGAGCTGCGAACCAGAGAGGTCATCGGAACGCCGGACTTGTGAGCTCGCTGGCGGGCCAGCTCGAGGATCTGCCGTTCCTGCTCGATGTAATCATCCTCCCGCTCTGGTGGCACCTGCTCCGGCAAGACGACGACCCGCACCGCTATGATGTGTCCTTGCCGTCGAGAAGCGATCGCTGCAGCGAAGTTGATTAACAGGTTCACATTGGCAGGATTGGCGATGAGCACCAGCACCCGAAATTTCCCTTCACTGGCGTCGGCCCGCTCCAGGGCAACTCGGGACGGTTGCCCGGGCAGCGCCTCCTCCACCACCTCAGTTCCTTTCCAGCTAATGAAGCCGAGAAACCCCAACCCCAGTGCCCCCAGAGCCAGCACCACCGGAACCAGATGCGGTATCTGGGACAGCAGGTAGAAGTTGGCCAGGATTCCCAGGCCAGGCAGAAGTGGGACCAAGGGCATCCGGAAGGGGCGTTCCAGGTGGGGGAACCTGCGACGGTGCTGAATAAGTTCCGCGTTTACGAGGATCAAGGCAATCAGGAGAACGCAGTCGGCGAAATGCGCCAGTTCTTCCAGGGGAAGAATCATTGCGAACGTACCGATCCTGGTTCCCACCAGGAGAAGAGCCGTGATGGGAGTTCGGGTCCGCTTGCTGAGCATTCCCAGCATCCGCGGTAGGTGCCCCAACTGACTCATCGCGAGCGTCACTCGGGACCCCGCGAGAATGGATGCGTTGGAGGCGGAGATCATGGAAAAAAGGGCGCTCCCGACAATGACCATTTCGCCAGTGGGTCCCAGAAAGGAACGTGCCGCAGTCCCCATGGCCGACTCGGAGTACTCAGTGAGATTGGCCGCGATCACGACCAGCACGACCAGACTGTAGAGGACGGCCACGGCTCCCATGGAGATGAATATGGCCCGTGGGATCGTACGGGTCGGATCCTTGACCTCTCCTGTGGAAGCGGCGATCGCTGAGAAGCCGAAGAAGGTGATGAACACCATAGCGGCGGTGCTGCCGATGGCGACGAGATCCGTGCTGAAGTGCTCCACGATGACTTCTGGGTCGACGTAGAGCAGGTCGCCACCGACGAACCACATCAGCAGGATGACTTTAGCGATGGTCACGACGACTTCGAAGCCCCCACTCTCCTTGGTGCCCTTGATGTTGAGCAGCGTGAGTGCCGCGATCACCAATAGCCCTGAGAGCATGGGTATCGGTCCATGCCAGATGAACTCGTTGAAGTAGCTTGTAAAGCTGACGATGTAGAAGGCGCACGACGGTGTATATCCCAGCAACAGTCACCAACCGACCAGGTACGCGATCAGCGCAGAAAACGTTCGGCGAGCGTACAGGTAGCCTTCTCCCTATTGGGGATAGATGGAGCTGAACTCGCAGTAGGTGAGCGCAGTAAAGGTAGCGATGACAGCCGCCATCAGGAACGAGGTAATCGCCGCGGAGCCGACGTAATCGACCGCTAGACCCGAGAGTGTGAAAATGCCGGCAGCGATCATGGTGCCCACCCCGATGGCGAGGGCGGAGACCAGACCGAGGTCCCGACTGAGCTCGGCCTCTACGACATGGTTGTTGCTTCCAGTCTCGTTCATTCCGGTTGTACTAGGGGTTCGAGTTTTGCCAGCTGTTCTTTCGTCGCGAGGGCGATCACTGTATCTCCGGCCTCGAAGATTGTTGAGGACTGTAGATTGGGGATGATTCCCGTCGTACTTCGCTTCAGGCCAACGATGGAGACGCCTGTTCTTTCCCGGATGCGCGTTTCTCCAAGTGTCTTTCCTGCCAGCTCAGAGTTCCTGCCGACAGTTAGGTCCTCAGTCAAAAGGCCCAAAGCATCCTCGTCATGGAGGGCTACCTCCAGGAAGTCAGAGGGTCTGTAACTGTTTGATCCACTCTTGAATCAGTTTGACACCCTGGTCGTCGACCACGTTTGAGGCTATGTGGGGCATCCGGCCTAGGCCTAGCTTCTTCATGCGGTAGTGAATCAGGGAACGCTCGGGGTGACCAGGCAAGATGAGTTGGGGATCCTCAAGCTCAAAGCTGCCGTGTCCGGGGGGGACGCCCGCGGTTCCGGTTTCCTTGAGAGTCATGGTGCCGATGAGCTGAAACTCGGCATTGCCCCCACCCCACTTGACGTGGCAGTGTGCACAGTTGGCGTGCAAGTAGGAGCGAGCTCGGAGGTTGAGGTCTTCTTTCGGCTCACGGTAGTCCACGAGCCTGTTCTGTTCCTCCGGTGGGGCAGGGAGGGATTCCGTAAAGATACCGAGGTGTTCGAGTGTCCTGAGTTGATTGGCCACGACTCCGTCGTAGTCGTGGTCCTTGTTCATCTGGAGCGTATTGACTCCGAGGACGTACTTTGCGGCCGTGGTGTGGCAGAGGGTGCATTCCGTTCGGCTGGGAAATCGCCAGGTTTGTTCTCGCTTTCCTCCCGGGGCCGTGGCGTCTTTTATGGTGAAGGTTCGATCGCGTCCTTCGGCCGACAGAAGAAAGGCATCTGTCTGTTCGTCATTCCATTCGTAGACGTAACCTCGCCAGACCTGAGCTCCAATTTCGTCGGTGCCAGGGATGCTCTCGTGGTGCAGAATTCGGGTTTCGAGTCTGCGGCGGCTGGCTTTGTTACCCGCTTCCATCTCGAGAGAGAAGGTCTTGACGATCACGGTGTTGTCTGGAAACTTCCAACCCGGCGGGACACCAGGAGCGGGCTGCGGATAGATGGCCGTGTTGTACTCGATCTGGGAGTCGCCGGGAAGCGCTAAAAAGCGGTCTTTGTGGGCATGGTCGGACCAGAGAGGAGCGTTGACCGAGTAAGGGATCAAGCCGGCGGCAGGCTCGTGATCCCCGGTGGAAGCGAACAGGCCCGTCTCGCTGAGCTTGCGAGGGAATTCTGGTGTCTCCTGAACGCTGGATGGATTGGGTGCCAGTCGATGGATTGCGCCGCTGATGAAATCAACCAGAAAGAGCTCGCCGTCGGAGTCTTCGCCGAAGGCCACGATTCGCAGCTGGGTATCGGCGAGTTCGCGGTGTTCCGTGATCGTGCCGTCTTGGTAGCGCAGCAGCCAAATTTTTCCGGTATCGTAGTCGCCATATATATAGCCGTCTCTCAGCTCTCCGAGGCGTTGCCCATGGTAGACGTAGCCCCCGGTAACTGACCTGAAGTCCGTGTGGGAGTGCTCGGCCACTGCGGCCAGTAGCGGAGTCGGTCCCAGAGGCCTTTCAGGCCGGAAAGGATGGGCCCCCTCTCGAACACTCCAACCGTAGTTGCCCCCCTTCTCGATCAGGAGCACCATTTCCCAGAGATCCTGTCCCACTTCACCGGCCCATAGATCGCCGCTGGCAGAATCGAAGCTGAACCTCCAGGCCTGACGCAATCCGTAAGCCCAGATCTCGGGGCGAACTCCAGGCATTCCGACGAACGGATTGTCCTTCGGGATTCGGTAGGATCGGTTTTTCTCTTCTTGATCGACGTCGATTCGATGAATGGATCCGAGCAGGTCGCTCACGTCCTGGCCGGTTTCCCGCTGATCGGCGATTCCGCTGCCATCACCGGTGGCAATGTAGAGATAGCCATCGGGTCCGAAGCGAATACAGCCGCCATTGTGTCCACCCGAAGGCCACTTCAGAATTACCTTCTCTGAGGCAAGATCCGCCTGGAAAGAGTTGGGATTAGCCGTGTATCGAGAAATGCGGCTACCTTCCGGAGTTTCCTTGAGGGGGTCATCCACGGAGGTGGTAAAAAAGTGGCCGTTGCGGATGAACTGCGGATGAAACGTGAACCCGTAGACGGTCCTTCCGAGGTCAATCAAAAGCTGCTTTTCGGTGACCTCAGGCCGGTTCTCGAAGGTGTATATCTTGCCCAGGCGCTCTGCGATGGCGAGCCGGTTGGTGCCCGGCACCACTGCCATGTCCAAGGGCTGATCGAACCTGAGATTCGCAAAGGCAAACTCGGTGCTGTACGGCGTTGGTGGCTCCGGAGATCCCTGGACCCGAGATGTGGTCCAGAGCTCTCGCTCCTGGATCCCGTACTGGCGCCGCACGTCCCCTCGGTTACACGAATAGATCAGTCCGATGAGGATGAGGGTGGGGAGGAAGAATACGCGCGTTTTTCTTGACATCGTTGGCCTCCCTTTAGAGGGTGTTGATTCTGGCGGTAGAATAGGCCCAGGAACCGTTAGAGTTTCATTCCGCCATCGATGACGACGGCCTGGCCAGTCATGAACGCTGACTCATCAGAGGCAAGGTACAGGGCCAGGGCAGCGATTTCCTCGGGTCGGCTGATACGCCCCATCGGCTGGCGAGCAATGAAGTCTTCTCTGGCCTTTACGGGATCCTCCGCCTCAGCGATTCGTGCCTGCAGCGAAGGTGTGTCAACCGTGGCCGGACAGATGCAATTGACGCGGACCCTGTCCGAGACCAGATCGATGGCCAGGCTTTTGGTCAATCCAACTACGGCCGCTTTCGACACGCTGTAGACGCCTCGGTTCACGACTCCCGTGAATCCCGCTACCGAGGAAGTGTTGATAACGCTCCCTGACCTTTGCGTTCGCATCGACGGAACCGCGAACTTACACATCCAGAACATGCTCTTGACATTGGTGTTGAGGGCGTCGTCCCAGTCCTCTTCCGATGCCTCCAGAAGCGTACCCTGGTGGACGAATCCAGCATTGTTGAACAGGACGTCGATACGTCCGAATTGGGCGAGCGTCCAGTCGACGACGTCCTTGCATTGATCGGCAGAGGTGACATCACAGACTTGCTCACGACACTCGTTCCCTTGCTCGCGAATCTCGGAGGCGACCTGAGCTACCCGGACGGCATCTCGATCGCTGGCGACCACGCGGGCGCCTTCGGCCGCGAACAAGCGAGCCGAAACCTCGCCGATGCCCGCTCCTGCGCCTGTAACGATCGCAACCTTATTCATTAAGCGCATATCCCTCCTGGCAACACTCTTCGAATCTGGGTAAGGGTCTGCGCAAAACTAACTTGGCATTTTGGCATCTCATCTTCACACCATCTTCGGCCGCTCCTCAATCGCGAAATCCTCAACGTAGACCCGGCTAAGCCTGCGGTTTCGCTCAATCGTTCGCGGCCAAATCTAGTGCAAATTCTATCGAGTTATTCTTGCGCAGACCCTGAGCTCCTTTTCTACCACTCAAGAAGGCGAGAATACAAGCAGGGAGCGGTTCCAGGACAGACGCTGTCAGGTTTCTGGTGACCGGTTCGATAGCCGGGGCAATAGAATCGGGGCCCGAAGCCTGGGTCCGGCTGCTTCATGGTACAATCTCCTCTACTTAGGATACTTTCCGGTTTCTGACCCGACGTCCAGGGACCGGAAGGACGGTGTTTATGGTAGTTCAGCTTTCTCCAACGTCCCCAGAGGAGCAATTGGATGTGATGTCCGGATCTGACATTCTGGTCGAGGCTCTGGCCCGGGAGAATGTCGAGATCGTCTTCGGGTATCCCGGCGGGGCTTCGATGGAGATCCATCAGTCCCTGACGCTTTTGGGAGTGGAACGGTCCATCCGGGTCATCTTGCCCCGTCATGAGCAGGGCGCGATCTTCATGGCGGAGGGCTACGCCAAGGCTAGCGGGAGGGTAGGAGTGGCACTGGCGACCTCGGGTCCAGGCGCTACCAACCTGGTAACCGGAATCGCAGATGCCAAGCTCGATTCGGTTCCGCTGGTCGCCATTACGGGTCAGGTCCCGCAGGCCATGATCGGCAAGGATGCCTTTCAAGAGACCGATATCGTGGGGATCACCCGGCCCATCACCAAGCACAACTATCTGGTGCAGCGCGTCGAAGATCTACCTAAGATCATCAAGGAAGCCTTCTACGTTGCCTCAAGCGGGCGTCCCGGCCCGGTTTTGGTGGACATTCCCAAGGATGTTCAGCAGGCCGAATGTGTTCCCCAATGGCCGACCGAGGTGAGTCTCCGTAGCTACAGGCCCCAGTTGGCTCCGAGGGAACGAGAGTTGCTTCAGATAGTCGCAGCGATCAAGAACTCGAAGAAACCGGTTATCTACGCCGGGAACGGGATCATCGCGGGCAATGCCTCCAAGGAGTTGTTGCAGTTTGCGGAGAAGACGGGGATTCCCGTTGTCATGACAGTCTTGGGTCTAGGGGGATTTCCCGCCAACCACCCTCTCTGCTTCGACATGCTGGGAATGCATGGAGCCGTCTATGCGAACTACGCGATCAACAGCGCGGATCTTCTGCTGGCTCTGGGTGTCCGCTTCGATGATCGAGTCACCGGGAAGGCTGAGGAATTCGCCAAACACGGCATCATCGTCCATGTCGACATCGATGCCTCCGAGATCAATAAGATCAAAAAGGCCCACGTTCCCGTTACCAGCGATGTTCGAACCCTCCTGGCCCGATTGAACGAGATGGACCTGGGTGCGAGTGACCACTCGATCTGGATCAACGAACTCCGGAACGTCAAGCGGGAGAAGCCTTTCCGATACCGCGATAAGGGAGACAGCATCATGCCGCAGTTCCTTCTGCAGCAGCTCTCTGAAAAGACCCAGGGGAAGGCCATTATTACGACCGGTGTCGGGCAACATCAGATGTGGGCGGCACAGTATTTCAAGTTTCTCTACCCCCGGACTATGATCACGTCGGCCGGCCTGGGAGCCATGGGATTCGGATATCCGGCCGCGCTCGGCGCTAAGATCGCCTGTCCTGACTGGCCGGTCATCGATATCGATGGCGATGGCAGCTTCGTCATGAATATTCAGGAGCTGGCGACAGCCTATTCTGAATCGATTCCCGTCAAGGCTCTGGTGCTGAACAACCAGCACTTGGGGATGGTTGTTCAGTGGGAGGACCGCTTCTATGCCAGCAATCGGGCCCACACCTTCATCGGTGATCCCAATGATTCGGAGAACATCTATCCTGATTTCGTAAGTCTGGCCGCGGGTTTCAGTGTCGTTGCAGCGAGGATCACGAAGAAACAGGAAGTCTCCGCTGCTCTCGATGAGATGCTGGTTTCTGACAAGCCCTATCTTCTAGACGTTGTCATCCCATATACGGAACATGTCTTGCCGATGATCCCTTCAGGTCGGACCTTCTCCGATACGATCTACGAAGAAGAGTAGTAATAGAGCTTCACTCGGGCTCTGACGGGCATTCCCCTCAGAGCTTGGATATCGCTGGTTCCGTTTGGGTCATTTAGAATCGGAGAGGTGCGCATGGCTGATGAGCTCAAGTCTGCTTTGGAAATTGCTCTGGAGAAGCTGGATCAAGAGGAGGAGTTTACCGTTACTCCGCTGACTGATGAGAAAAAGAAGGAAATCGCCGAAATCCGTCGCAAGTACCAAGCCCGGATTGCCGAGGCCGAAATCAATTCCCAGTTCAAGTTGAGGCAAGCCGCTGGGTCAGGGGCTCTTGAAGATGTCGAGAAGATCCGAGGCCAGGTCGCCGGCGAAAGAAGACGTCTAACCGAGCGCATGGAAAAGAAGATCGAAGAGATCCGGGGGGGATAAGTCCCAACTCCCAAGGCCCCAAATCCCAGACAGATTCCAACTCCCAGGCAGCAAGTCAAAACCAAGACGGCTCGGCGATTCGTGTTCCCATCCTGGTATGATCTTGGATCCAACGGATGATTATGCCCGATGAGAGGCGGGCCAGCTACGAACATCGATAGCTGCGTGACGCCTGTAGGACGGGGACTCCTGCCCGTCGGTCTCCTTGACGGGCAAGCATGCCCATCCCACAGGGAACCCTATTCAGAATTCAGAAGGCCGCCTCAGCCCAGAAGCTCTCGGGCTCTGGCGAAGACAGCTGAAAACATCTCCGGTGTCAATCTTCCGGTTTGCGTGTTTTGTTGGCTGGGGTGGTAGCAGCCAATCAAGGTAATCTTGCCCGCGATCTCGCAAGAAGCTAAGTGTCCGAAGGCTGGGCGTGGACGGGGTATTGAGAGCCCCAGCTCTCCCAGAGCGAGGAGCAGGCCTTGCCAGCCGATGCTTCCGAGTGCAACCGCGACTTTCACGTTTGTCAGTAGCTGCAATTCTCTTCTCAAATAGTGGCGGCAGTTAGCCAGCTCATCTGTGGCGGGGCGGTTTTGGGGAGGGACACAGTGAATGGCGGCCGTGATGTAGGTTTCCTGCAGTCTGAGTCCATCTTCTCGGTGAAGGCTGGAAGGCTGATTGCAGAAGCCGAAGCGCCAGAGGGTGTCAAAGAGCAGCTCGCCGCTCTTATCGCCGGTGAACATGCGTCCCGTCCGGTTGGAACCGTGGGCGCCGGGGGCAAGTCCCACGATCAGCAGGCGAGCATCCGGCTCCCCCAGCGATGGCACTGGCTTTCCCCAGTAATCCCAATCCGCGTAGGCTCGTCTCTTCTTGCCTGCTACCTGTTGACGATGGAGGGTCAGGCGAGGGCAAATCTGGCACTCGACGATTTCATGCTGCAGGCTCTGATACTCATCTGGCATATCTGGCATATTAAGTTCCGTCATGCCGGGCTTCAATAGCCCCGGCCGTAGATCGTTGACAGGGTGGGGTTAGCTCCATAGAATGCGCCCGTGGTCAGGGACCTGGAATAGAGCGTATGAAACCTAAGCGATTGGTTGTGGGCATCTCCGGGGCCTCCGCACCGATCTATGGCATCCGGATTCTGGAAATGCTCCGAGAAGTTCCGGATGTCGAGACCCATCTGGTCTGTACCGCAACCGTTGAGCGGACCGTTGTTCTCGAGACGCAGTATACAATGCAACAGGTACACGATTTGGCCGATGTCTTCTACTCCCGAGGGGACATGGCGGCAGCCATCTCCAGTGGATCTTTTCAAACCCTGGGGATGATTGTCGCACCTTGCTCCATGAACACTCTCGCCTGTATTGCTTCTTCTATCACAAAGGATCTGCTGGCCCGGGCAGCGGACGTTACTTTGAAGGAGAAGCGTCCTCTGGTCCTGTTGGTGCGCGAATCTCCCTTTCATCTAGGTCATCTCCGGCGCATGGTCGAGGTAACCGAAATGGGGGCGACCGTGGCTCCGCCCATCCCGTCATTTTACCAGCGGCCGAAGTCCGCGCGGGACATTGTGGACCACGGGGTGGGACGTGCACTTGATCTCTTGGGTCTCAATCTAGCGCAGGTCAGGCGCTGGTCCTCTCCCAAGTAAGGCTTCTTTCAGCTCGGAATAGTGACAGGCCCGAGCCCGGCCTTGGGACTTGGCCTGATAAAGGGACTGGTCTGCACACTGGAGCAGAGCGGAAAGAGTGTTTGCGTTTTTGGGAAAAGTGGCGCTTCCTATGCTGACCGAGAAGTCAGGGAGGGAAGTCCCTGCTAGCCCCAAAATAAGCGCAATTTCAAAAACAGGACCGTTTCCCGGCTCCTAGGAGTCATTTTGGAGGCCGCATTCTAAGTTTTTGCACCAAGCCACTCAGAACTCGGCTCGGCTGTTGCGGTACTGCCCCGCCGATCGCTTATGAGGAGCTATTCTACCCCCTCTGTCGACGTTTTTAGACACACC